>ERZ773267.443-NODE-443-length-27741-cov-3.912736_pt1 | contig 27741 bp, 26 predicted proteins | sample MGYA00511959_ERZ773267 | MGnify/ENA primary metagenome ERZ773267 (study PRJEB29015, sample SAMEA2738165) | human oral metagenome | biome: human oral; feature: human-associated habitat; material: saliva | place: China | collected 2240 ... | reverse complement strand
GGGTAACTGGGGGTTCAGGGTCCCCGCCCCCCTGACCTGGTTCAGGTGGCGACGGCGGGCCCAGCCTCCACGGAGACTCGCGAGCATAATCGCGCATGATCGGCTCGTTAGTCTCCGGGTCAGTGTCCGCATCAATCATGCGGGCACCCTTAACGAGGACAGGAACCTCACTCCCGGGGGCGCCGGTGACGTGCACCTCCCACAAGTCACCGGAGCGGTCCAGCCGCGCTGATGCCCCATCCCCGGTTAGAACAATCCACGGGGCCTTCTTCGAGGCGATAGCGGGAACATAGTCTGGTAGCGTCCAGACCGCCCGCCCGGAGCCGTCAAGAGTGACCTGCTCCCAGTACTCGATCCCGTCGTATGGGGATTCGGTACAGGAGTGGTCAAGCCACAGGCCCCCGCGGTAAGACGCGGAACGCGCATAGTGAACTTCTTGCCGCTCGTGATGTGTACGCCATCAGACCCAATCCACACCTGATTGGAGGGGTCGTATTCCATTGTGATGGCGGAGTTATTCCCCCACAGTCCCCCGCGCGCCCATGTGGTGGGACGGATGTTGTAGTTGGCTGTCCCGACATACAGACGCGGAGTATTGTCGCTCTTTGTCCCGAAAGATATGCCCTGGTCGTTCATCCACATGTACACGTCCTTGGCCTGCAAGTTAATGCCGCCAGCGTTGAACGAGAACGACGCGTTAGACACAGGCGTGTACATAGAGATAGCCGCCGTGCCGATCGTTATATACGGAGACTTCCACGACAGATTCTTCTGAATTGGCCCCTGGATAGTAAGCGATGGGTCACCGGTTGAGGCCTTCTCTAAAGAGATAGTCCCATCCCACCAGTCATCCTCAAAAGACCTAAACGAAAGGCCGCACCCAATTTTCTCGCCGTTGGGGCCAACATCCGTCAGCGTGTTCCTGTACACGATGTTGTTAAAGAACACCTCAGACCAAGTGTCGCGGCGGCCGAGGCGCCCATCCAGAATGATCTCACCGGTGACGGCGTTGACGTCCAGGGACTTCCAGCCATTAGAGTCATACACCTGGAGACCGTAATCACTGATTTTCAGGCCACGATTCGTTTCTTTACTAGTCTGGATGGTGGCGCCGGTAATGACCTGCCCATCCAACGCGCCAACCTGTATTTTATCCGCGGAGATCGAGTTCGCGGCGATCATCCCAGCTTTGATCTTCTCGAACTCACCCTCCTGGGCGGTCATGATCCGCGCCCAAATATGGCGGGCAGTGAGGTCCACGAAGGAAGCGTTACCGGTGACGGTCAGCTGGTCGGTCGTCAGCTCCAAGAACCGGCCCACATCGGAGGCGATCTTCCGGGCCGCGATCTCATTGATCGACGCACTCCCGGCAGTGAGCTTACCGACATCGAGGTTCGAGATGTGTTCGTTGGTGATCTGCATCCGCTCCCACCGGGAGCCGGTCCAACGCCACTCGTCGACGATATCCAGGGTGATCGCGTCCTGTACGCGGCAGGTGTCGCCGACGGCCTCACCGTTGAATGGGGGCTCGGTAGAGGCCACGCCTTTGATGTAGAAGACCTGCCCGAACGTCGTGCGCATGCGCCGGACGGCAGACTCGATAGCTGAGCCAGCCAGCTTGGAGGCCGCGAGACTGTAGTTATCCCCAGCCTCCTCCCACCGCCAGCCCTTGGGGCTGTAGACGACCGTCGAGTCTGGGGCTGTCCGGGAGTGCGAGGGTGTCGACTGGCCTGGGGACGCGAACCCCGGGCTGGTTACGTACTGGCCGCCCCTAGCTTTTGGGTCCGCTGCGGCCGGGTTCTGGGGGCCGGGCATCAGGACGCCTTAATGATGAAGGGGAACGCAATGTACGGGGGCCGGTTCTCGTGCGCCTGGTTACCGCCAGCGGGCTTAGCTATCAGGCCGGACGCGGACCCCTGCTCAGTCGTCGAGAGCGCCTGCCACCCGGTTCCTGAGGTCAGGTTCGACACGTACATGCCGACACCATTCATCATCGCCGTCCCGGCCTTACCGCCGATATCGTGCGTATGGGACGGCATCTGCTGCTGGGAGAGGACAACCTGTGCGGCACCGCCGGTCGCGCCGATGGAGTAGGAGGCGCCAGCACCGGTGGGGAACCGGTCCCGAATATCTGGCACCCTGAAATTATCCCCAGTCGTCGACCCGTAAGTCGTGCCGATCACAGCGAACAGCTTCGCGTACGTATTCCGGTTCAACAGCTGCCCATTACACGTGAACCACCCATCCGGGGCCGCGGAACCGGCGAACGGCATGATCGCCCCAACCGGGATAAGCAGCCTAGCCGCCTCCATGATGGCATCCCGCATGGACTGTAGGCGGGAGGTGACCGACGAATCCAGAGTCCCTACCCGGGTCTCCAAGTTCGTGACACCCTGAGTGGCGGCACTAATACCCGACTCCATACGGGTCAGGTCAGCGGCAGTGATACGAGTCTCCCCCGCACCAAAACCGTCCTTCCACTGCTTAGTAGCTACATACGGCTGCACTACTTATCTCCTTCTGCTCGGAGAACGAATACGCGGGCATCAGGAGCCACCCAGATACTCGCCCCAATCTTACCCTCATCCGGCGGGATAGGCCCGGCGCTCACCAGCGACTCAGCTACCTGGGTCATCGACTCCGTGAGATGCTTCATCTCCTTCAGAGTCCCCTCGCGGGCGGCCTGCTGAAGAGCGTCCGAGCCCTTGAGCTTATCCTCAACCTGCTTAGCGATAGCGTCAGCGTCGATGTTCTGCTCAAGCTTGATCGTCGCTCCCGCAGACCAGTCCGACTTATTCCCGGACCGGTCGTAGGAGCGGAGCTTCACCTCATAGTCGCGAATCTCCAGGCCAGCGATCGCTGTCCGCTGCATGGGGGTTGGCATGTCCGTGACAGCCTCAGCTGGCCTGCCCGGGTGCTGGACACTGACCTCCACGCCCCGGTAGTCGAGGGGCATGTTCTCCCCCCGGGAACCCTTGAAATCCCAGTAGACATTCAACACGCCGAGCGTCTGTGACACGACAGGCTTCGACGGAACCGGCGGCGGCTCCACATCGGAGGCCATCGTCGCCTTCACCTCATCCGACCAGTTCCCCACACCATCGTTGTTGGTGGCGCGGACCCAGAACCGTTGCTTCGACCCCGGGGGGAATGGGCCGATGGACGCCTGATTCGACCGGGTGGTGAACGAGGGTCCAGCGTTCGCGCCTTCCTCCCAGACGGCGATCTCATAGCCGGTGACCTCGACGGCGACGTTCTGCGTATCCGTGGTGACTGGACCCCAGGAGAGGGAGGCGACGGCGGCGGGGAACCCGTTCGCCTGGATGATAGCGTGTGAGGAGACGACCAGGCCGCCGGGCTTCTGCGGCCAGTTCTTCTTCACGTCCGGGGTGGGCTTCTGCCCCGTCGGCGTGGTAGCGAGCCCCACGATGCCTTTCGTGCGCTTCGTCAACCGGCCTAGAAGAGAGTCGAGGACCGTCCCGAACGTCGTGTGCCCGGTGACCCCATTCGCCCCCTTGGTGATACTGATCTGGACGACTTGGAGCTTCTCCATCCCGCTCAGGCGCTCCACCATGATCCAGTCGCCGAGCCGGTAGTCCTCCCACGGGAGGAGATGCACGTCGGTGGCTTTCCACTCCCGCTTGATCTGCTCACTCACGTGCGCCCCGGACTTCAAGGTCGCCTCAGCCACGAGCCTGGCGGTGGCCTCCAACTCCACACCACCGGCCTCGACGATCTTCTCGATCCGCCGCATGCTGGTGGGGGCGAGATCATTGTGGATTCGCCACTTACGGCCGCCCTCCCCCTTGACGAGGACGTCGGTACACATATCCCCCCACGTCTTCGCCTCAGGGGCGCCGGTGAGCATCGTGGACAGGGGCCAGCGCACGCTTGCCGTGAGGTCGCGGGCCTGAGAGCTGTCCGCGTTGTACACCTTCAGGGTGCGGCCCTGCCACACGGTGTCGATCATCCCCAGGTCACGGAGGGAGTCGACGATCTGGAGGATACTGATCGACGGGTCAAAGTATAAGGTGACGATCTTCGCCCACGGGTGGTTCGCTGAGTCGGCCTTCGTCGTACAGTCGAGAGTGAGGCCCTTACCCCAGCCGCGCGCCACGGCAGCGTCCCACACGGTGCGCAAAATCTCACCCGGGTTCCGGGACAGGAACTTGTACTTCCCCTCCTTATCCTCACTCCCCGCGGGGACGGACCAGACGAGAGCCTCCTTCAAATAATCGCTCACGTGGATCGCGTCGACGGTGCGGGAGTCCGTGCCCGGGTTCTTGATGTTCGACTCGGTTTTCTGGGTCACGAACCGGGAGTCCGGCATCTCACGCCAGTTACGGCCATCGAAGGTCGCCTCGATAGCGACCTCGATCTCCTCCTCCAGGAGGTGCCCCCGGACAGCTTTACTGCTGGGCGCGTAGTTCATCTGGAGGGTCGCAGCCTGCCCCCTAGGGCAGGTGACCGTCATATCCAGACTGTCAGGGAGGATACCGATGCGATCCCCGCCCACACGGTAGGCGACAGCCTGGATCGCCATCCCATGGTGGAAAGCCCTAATCATCAGTACGCCTTCCTAGCCCGAGCATACCCGGTGCCGCCGGTGACGAGGACGGCGATCTTCCCGTCCGGGCCGGGCGTCAACCTGAACCCGCCGGGGGACATGTTGATCTCCCCGGACACGTCCGTGTTCGTGGGGGCGATATTCCACCCGTCATGGGCCTGTTTGACCGCGTAGTAGGTTGCTACGTCGATGAGGATGCGCTGGCCGCCGGTGACGGTGCCGCGCCATGAGAGCGTCGTCCCGGATACCTGGTCCAGGACGGTGACCGCGTTGCTCGTGGGCAGCAGCATGATCTGCGCGTCCGTGATGGGGGCAGAACCTCCGGACAGAAACTTCATATCGGAGAGCTCCTGCACCGTATACTCGCGGTCCTTCCAGACACCTTCCACGGCCTCGAATACCGCGACCGTCTCGATGATCCACTCGCGGTGACGGTAGGTCGGTTGGGCTATGCTCTGGAGCCTCACGAGGGCGTCCCTGGCCCCAACACCGTCGGGCTTGTAGGTGAGGGTGGAGAGGCGGGAAACGCCCCGCAGGCGGGCCTGTAGAGCGATCCAGTTCTGCTCCAGGGCAGCCCGGGTGGCCCCCTCCACCATGAACGCGATCGTCACGGTGAACGTCCCCCACACCTCCCCGACCCCGTCGAGCACCCCGCTACGGGAAGGAACTTCCGTAGAAGACAATCTCGGAGCCGGGATAGCCGGTAGGAGCGTCCCCTCCATGACACGCCACCTACCCGGCTGGTCCAGGTCAACCCCATCCAGGGCGTACTCGCTGCTCATGCCACCATCCTACAGGGCGCCCGCGAGACGGATACCATCAGCGACATCATCCCTGGTCTGGGAGTCGCGTTGTTGCTGCGGATAGTTATTCGTAATGTTGACGACCGTCCCATGGCCGCGGTTCTCAGCCGGGACCAGGCGGCCACCGACCGTCTTGTTCTCCCCACCGGCCTGCTTAACGGCCTTGCTGTAGTCCCCGGTCACGTTGGCAGCCATCTTCGGGGCCACATCCATCGTCAGGTCACTGGTGAAATCGGTCAGAGAGCTCTTCACAGCCCCGTAGGACTCCTCCAGGCCCTCCTGGAAGCCCTGCATGACCAGGCGGCCCGCCTTCCTCAGGATGGTCTTATCAGTCTGCTCAGGCCCCTTCCACGAAGGCAGCTTACTCGTCAGTGACTTCAGACTGTTCTGCACAGCCGAGAACTTCGACTTCAAACCATCGAGGAGACCCTGAATGACATTCTTACCGGCATCCCACAACCATCTCCCCGCGTTGGAGAAGATATTCTTGATGGAGTTCGGCAGCCCCTTCACCGCGTTCACGACCGAAGTAATGTGATTGGTGATGGCGTTGATGATGCCGTTCCAGGCAGCCGACACGCCGGACTTAATCAGCTCCCACCCGGCACTAATCGCGTTCCCCAACAGCGCCCACGCGGCCTTCGCGATAGCCACAATCATGTTCCCGAACCCTGTCCACGCAGTGACGAAGAAGTTCCAGAACCCGCTGGCGATCTGCTTGATACCCTCCCACACCAAAGACCAGTCGCCCTTAATGATCCCGAGCACCACGTTGATGATGCCCTGGATGACCTGCATCGCCGCCGTAATCACGCCAGCGATCGTATTGAAGATCACCGTCACGATCGGCATCAACGCCTGCACAACCGTCCCAATGAGCTGGAAAGCCGGAATCAGTAGACCAGTAATGGCCTCAACGATCGGCGGAATCAACGGGACCAGCGCCGCCAACAGCTCATTGATGATCGGCGCCAGCTGCGTGAACAACTCCTGAAGGATCGGGCCAAGCGCCTGAATCACCGGCATCAGCAACTCACCAAGCTGCTGAATAATCGGGGTCAGCAGCACCGCCAGCTGGGAGAACACCGGCGCCAACTGCTCAATCAGAGTCGCCACCAGCGGCGCCACCGCCGCCAGCAGAGTCCCCATAACCGACGCGACCGCACCGAACGCCTGAGCCAAAGCAGGCATAGCCGGGGCAAGAGCCTGCACCGCCTGCAACACGCCCTCGAAGAACATGATGAGGCCCTCCTGGAACGCCGGGTCCTGAAGAGCCGTAGAGATACCCTTCAACCCCACCTCGATGATCTGCCCAATCAGCGGCAGAATCAGCGACAGTGTTGGGGCCAGCGACACGAACGCCTCACCCAAAGACCCGACCCCGGCGAACGCATGCCCAGCGGCCTCCCCCATGGCGGAGAACACCTGAGTCAGCGTCGACTGGAACAGTGGCCCGTTCACGGCCTTGTTCGCCTTATCCAGGGCCGCGGCGATCGAATCGATCGGGGCTGACCCCGCAGCCATCGCCTTGAACAGGCCACCGATGATCCCCCCGAGATCAACGACGATGTCCTTCAACGTTCCGAACGCCCGGGCTGCGGAGCGGATCGACTGGTCCATCTTCCCCGACTCGGCGGCCTTCGTCGCCCACGCCTCGAAGGAGAACGCGAGGTTGTTCGCCCAGACGGCGATCTCCGGCAGGTACTTCGCACCCACCTCCCCGAGGGTGAGGAGCCCGTTCGTGAACGCCGCCGCGCCCGCACCACCAACGCTCAGGGCGTCACGCAGGTAGGTCAGGGAACGCTCGAACCCCGGGATATGGTTGTTAGCCGCCTCCGCTACGGCGGCCGTCATCACACCCATCTCAGCCGCCACCTCAGTGATGATCGGCGTCAGCGCACCAATCGCCCCGGTAGCGAAGTTCCTGATACTACCGGCAGCCTGATCCCAGAACGACGTCGAAATGGACGCCTGGAGAGCCTCGAACTGCGGCTTCAAGTCCTCCAAAACCTCTTTGGCATCCTTCATCGCCGCGATGAAGATACCCACACCCGCACCAGCTGCGCCCATAACCCCCGGGAGGGCCAGGAGCGCCGGAGTGGCCTTAGCGAGCCCCACAGCGAGGGAGGAAATGATCCCGATACCTCCACCCGCAACGGAGATGATCCCCCCGATGGCGGTACCCAACGTAGCGAACTTCAGGGCCGCCGTATCCAGGTTCCTGAGCATGTCGTTCAGGTTCCGGCCGATGTTCTCGAAGATATTCCCGCCCGCCAACGCTTTGATTTGCGCGAGTGCGCGGGCGAGGGCCGCTTTCCCAAGATGAACGTTAATCGTCAGCTTCCTGGGCCGCAGCAGCCTCTTCAGATCGAATCTGGCTTTACCGTCATCAAGGTCAGCATTGACGGTGGCCTTACCGTCCAGCTTCTTCAGCTCATGCTTGAGCTTCTTCTTCGACTCCTCCGAAAGGTGAGCGTCAACGTCGATCTTATGGTGGATTTCCTCGATCCGCTTCTTCAGCTCAGCCTTAGCCGACTTCGACAGCTTCGCATCCACCGGAATATCCGCCTTCAACGCGGACAGGGAATGCTTGATCTGCTGCATCGACCGCTCAGACGCGTTGATCTCAGCTTTCACGTCCTTCGCGGCCAGACGAACATCATTCTTGATCTTCGCCAAGTCCTGGGGCCTGGTCGAAAGGTTAATCTTCGACCGCAGCCCATCGAGCTGCTGCTTGAGCTTCTGCTTCTGCTCCTCACTCAAGTCAGCCCGAACATTCACCTCGGACTTGATGTTCTGAATCTTCTGCTTCAGAGCTTGGAGGGTACGCTGCTCCAGCACGACACTGGTGTCGACCTTGGCGTCGGTCTTCTCGACCTTCTCCTTGGCCTTCTTCAGCGACTCCTCATTGAGGTTGACATCAGCCTTGAACTCAACCTCAAGCTCACCGACCTGCTTCTGAATCCGCTTGAGCTTCTTCTTCAGGTCCTCCGCAAACCGAGAGAGATCGGGGATGACCTTAACGTGAAGCTTACCAACTTCTCCTTTACCGGGCATCCCCGACCTCTCATCCGATTGCCGCGAGCACTGCCGCCATCGCGTTAGTGTCCCTAGTTGATACTACTGTGGAGGAATCCTCCTGGAGCGGGCGAGGAGCACGCTCAGCATCAGTGAGCTGAGCTGCCCCCCAACCCGTCGCCTTAGTCTGAAGCGTCTGCCCATCAATGAGCGCATTGAGGCGCTCAGAGTCCGCCGAGTAGCCGAACCAGTGGTTCCCGCCCAACTGTTTGGCGCGGTACAGGCTCCACGGCTCGTGGGGTAGGCGTTCGAGCAGAGTTTCAACAAGGGGAAGCCGATACGGACCAAACACATCAATCCGGTACAGTGCCCAGAAATCTGCTGCCGCATCAGGGTTCTCCTTGAAGAAATCATTTACAGCCGAACGCCGATGGCTTCCCCCGCGTAGGTCATCGCCAGTTTCATGGCCCCCTGGAGGCCCTTCTCGTCGAAGAACTTGCCCCAACCCTCAAGGTCGGTGATGAAGCCGCCGTCCTCCAGGTAGTCCATGAGGTCAGCGAAGCACGCGATGTCTTCGGCCGTGAGATCGTCGCCGGTCTCAGCGAGCGGCATAACCTTCGCGGCTAGGCGAAGGCGCTGCGACGCCCTCAGGGAGCTGATCGGTTTGAACAGCTCGCTCCCCTCCATCTCGGAGAAAGCGAGCTCCCGCTCAACGGTGGTGGTCTCTTCAGGCTCCATGTCCTGCTCCTTCTCGGGGTGTTAGGGGTGTGTTACCGGCCTGCCCCCATACACCCCTGAGATAGGGGCAGGCCGGAGAAGATCGGTCAGTTGACCGTGAACTGCTTCGCGTCGGACGCGTCGATGTTGTTCGTGACGACGACGTTCGCGGGACCCTTAGGCACCCCGGCGGGCACGTAGGTCGTGATCTGCGTAGCCGAATCCTTCTCGAAGGTGGCCTCCGTGTTGCCGAACTTGACGGAGCGGACACCATCGAAGTTGGTTCCGGTGATGACGACCTTCGCGCCGACCGTACCGGCCGCGGGGGCCAGGGTCGTGATGGTGGGCTTCGCGGTACCGACACCGGTGGCGACGCGCGGCTCAAGCATCTGGACGCGCTTCTTACCGGAGGCGGGCGACAGCATGGTGCCAGCGATCTTGACCTCGGTGAAGTTGTCGAGCTTCAGTGAGGGCATGTTTCCGGCGAGGGAGACGCGGCGGAACAGGAAGCCACTGACGAGCTGCCCGTCGACGACGACCACGAGGATCGCCTTCTCACTGGAGGCGTCGAGCTCGATGTCCCAGGCGCGCTTCACGGGGTCGTAGGTGGACCCGGGGAACGCCACGCGCATGACGTCCTCACCGAGGTTGACGGCGTTGATGGTCACCTTGTTGGTGACGGACTCACGAGTCGAGCGGACGCTCTCACGATCCCAAGTGCGCTTGGTGCTCGTGTCGCCTCCATCCGTCTCGAACTCAATCAGGTTCTCCGAGGAGGTGTCGCCCAGCCACGTCCAACCGGACGCCTCCAGGGTCGAACCATTCCCGAAAGTGTAGCCGTCGAGATTCGGGGCCTCAGTATCGGGCGCACCATAGTAGACGTGCCCAATACCGGCGATCTGAATCTTGCTGTTTGCGAGGGTAGCCACTACCCCTCCTTCCTGGCCGTCACCTGAAGCGACGAGACCATATTGGTGTAATCTGCCGTCGTGCCCATATCCGTCTCGGGTGTGGGCAACTGGGTCCACTCAAGGTAGGTGGCCCACCCCTCAGCGGTGACCATCCCGTCCCGCCAAGCCTTATCGAGCGCCATAACCAGGGCGTCACTGGCATCGGATACCTCATCCCCATCCGGCCCAGTCATATACAGGCGGGCACGAATCTGAACGGCCGCGAACCTCGGCCCAGAATCATGCGTCCTCGAAATCGTCATCTGGACGCGGCACACGAGCTCGTTCAGGGGGTCATCCACGTCCCCGTGCGTGCGCCACACGATCCGGCCCAGAATCGGCCACACGGGGGCGTATGTGGTGGCCGCAGCCTTGCAGTAGGCGTAGATGAAGGGGAGGGGGGATACTGCCACTAGAATCCCCCGTTCGCCGCGACGACCTTACGGAACGCGCCAATCCCGCGGACCTTCACCCGACGCACAGCACTATGCCGGTCCGTGCGCCGCCCGTGAGCATCGAAGTACACGTAGTGTCCGAACTCGGCGTGCGCGTCATAATCGGTGCCACCGGAGATGCTGTAGTCGACTTTCCCATGCTCCAGCTTGATGGAAGCAGCGAGCTCACCCGTGTCACTATGGGCGGCCACCTCAGCCTTGATCTCCCCATACACCTTCAGGGCGGCGGCGCGGAACTCGGCCTTACCGGCGACAACGGCGGCAATCGCCTCATGCGTCTTGTCGTCGTCGTAGACCTCGATCTTCATCGGGCCTCCGTTCCGAGCGTGTCACAGCGGACACTGAAATGCTTCGTCATGGGGGATGCGTCATAGGTGAGAGCCTCACCGGCCTGCTGGAACGTCTTCCCCACCAGGGAGTCAGGACCCTTGATGATCTTCACCCACGAGTGCGGGCCGCCCGGCCATTTACGTCCAGTGCCCATGATCTTCAGGGCCGTCTCATCGGTCAGGTCACCGCGGATGACACGGTTCTCGGTCGCTTTGAGGGTGTTACCGGCCGACGGCTGGACGAGGACCTTGTCGACGGTGAACGTCTCTCCCCGCTCGTAGCGGCGGCCCGTGCGGCCCTCCTTGACGATGGCGAGGGTGACTTCGACGACGTGGGGGCCGTTCTCCAGGTAGCGGCCCCGCCTGGCCCGGACCCCTACCACAGGGCCACCTCATCATCATCGATGATGGGGGTTACTCCGGCCTCGTCGAGGCGTGAGGGGCCGCTGATGTAGGTGGGGTCGACGGTGAGTGCCATGTTCGCGCCGTTCTGGCCGTAGTGCCTGCGCGCGTACCCGTCCATCTCGGCCCCGGCGACCGCGTACCCGCTGGCACCGCCAGTGAGGGCATCCCAGTCGCGTTGAGTGATCTCCAGGATGCCGGAGGCGACGGCCTGGTTCACGCTATATGTGTAGGTGCCCTCGGTTTCGTACTTGTAGAGTCCTCCGCCAGGTGCTCTGAGGACACGGGAGACTGCCTCAGCTTCGACCATCTTCATGACGGACATGAAGTAGAAGTCAGTGCGACAACGGTTGACAGCGCCGGACATCTTGGCTAGGATTAAGGCCTCAGCCCGATCCAACAAGGCCTGCACCCACGGCTTCTCATCATCTTCGAGAAACCGAAGCAGACTAGCCTGCACATCATCCAGATTCGCCACACTCATGATCGATCCCCCCTTTCTTCAGAACACCTGGCCAAGGGCCGGGCAGCCTTGTGAGCCGCCCGGCACAAGGTCACTTCGACGTCAGCTTCACGAACGCCTTCGGGTCGCGAAGAACCCAACCGAACTGGGCCTCAGCGAGGATCGCACCCAGGTTCCGGTCGAACAGGTCCACGCCACCGGCGCGCTCCTTAGCGACACGGTAGGAGATTGACTCTACGAACCCCAGACGCAGAGCATCCTTGAAGTCACCACCGATACCGAGGAGCTTCGCAGCACCAGCCTTCGCCTTCTCGTAGCCGGAAACGGCACGAGAGTAAGTAGCAGGCACACCCAGGACAGTACCGAACTGGGCAGTAATGTCTGGGGTCGACTGGTACAGAGGACGACCCTGAGCATCCAGGGCATTCACCAGGTTGGAGCGGAACTTCGGGGCGAGCAGGAAGTGATCGAACCCGTACTCCGCCTCATCAGAGTCATCCAGGGTGACAAGGTCGTAGGCGGCGGACAGCTGCTTGGTGAAGTAGCCGGTAGCCGTAGAAGCCAGGTCCAGCTCAACCGACTTCGTAGTGGAGACAAGAGCCTCCTTACCGGTGATCGCAGCACCCGTGGTCGCATCCACGCCGTGAATAACAGCAGTGTCGATGGCGCGGGCGATAGCCTCACCGAGAGCCTTCTGGATACGACCGTACTCGCCAAGCGGGTCCGCCTTAGCGGTCTCCTCCGAGTACAGGATCATGACCGCAGCCTTCACGGGCGTAACGGTCTTGACCTTCGACTCAAGAGTAGCGACCGGCTTCAGACCGGCCTCCTGAACGATACCGGCAGTGGGCTGACCGACCGGAATCGGGATCGCGGTACCGTTGATGGACACCGGAACGGACCCGGCGAGACCCTGAACAACAGAACCCTTCAGGGCATTGTCCCAGACTCCCTTGACGACGGTCTTGGGAAACGCAGCCTCGTTCCCCGTATTGGCCGCGAGAATCTTCTTTACTGTCTCGATCTTGGCTTCGACCTGGTCGCTATTCTGCGCAGGTGCAGGCATCTAGCCCTCCTTCTGTGTCAGTCGGAGAACCCGAAGAACTCTAAGGCTTCAGCGAGCCCCTCGTCCTCGGTCTCCAAATCGGCGTCCACCGCAGGGTCGCGGGGGACGGATGGTGCGGCGGGAGCGGTTGATGCCTGCCCGCGCAGCGTGGTCAGGGCATTGATTTGCTCCTGCCACGAGTCCTTGTCGCCCGAGAGGAAACGGGCGAACATGTCGGGGATGTCTGCCTTCTTGAGGGCCTCAACCTTGGCTGCATGCTCGGCGGCCTCCTTCTCGGCGGCCTCCTTAGCTGCGATGACTGACTTGAGCTCCTCGATCTGGGCGCGGAGGTCATCGACGCTGACCTTCGGCTCCTCGGGAGGCTCCGTCTTCTCGGGTTCCTTCACCTCGGGCTCGTCGGCCTTCACCTCAGGCTCCTCGGGGGTCTCCTCCGCCTTGGTCTCCGGCTCGTCGGCCTTGTAGTCCGTGGTGCTGATGGGCTCGTCCGGCGCCTGCGCGTCATCGACGGCGGGTGCTGGCTGTGATGGGGTGCCTGTCACGCCTTGCGCTCCTTCAATTGTTGCCGGAAGTATCGCTCCATGGCCCGTCGGGCCTCGGAGCCATGAAGGTCATGGTCCTTCACGACCTCATTGTACACGTGTTCGAACTCTTTGTGTTGTTCCTTCCCCTCCCAGTTTTTTGAGGTGAAAACCGGTACAATCGTGCAGAAATCGTTCTCGTGGAATCGGTCCACACGCAGACCAGCCGACTCGGACGTCTTATAGACCGGGCCACGGGACGCCAACATCGCACAGAACCCGCACGGCCCGTTCTTGTTCGGGTGCGTCACCCTGGCGAACGCGAACGGCCGCACAATCAGGTTCCCCCGACGATCGCGCCGGTACCGGTCCGGCACATCCGAGAAGACCTTCATCTTCCGGTGCCGATCCTTAACCAGCGCCTCCTCATCCAGAGTCTTGATCGCCTCATCAACGCGCTCAGCAATCTTGTCGAACGCCTCATCCAAGGACATGGCCGGGCGACGGCGGCGCTCCACCTTCTCAATGTCCCGCTTGATCGCCTCCCGAGTGTTCTCGGAGAACCCGCCCAGGCGCTCATCAAGATCGTCCAGAGCCCCGTCAAGGAGATCAACCGAATCCGGGGCAGTATCGATAGCGTCAGCGATCGTTCGCCGCGCAGAAGCCAGCACATGCCCCTGAAGGCGCTGCTGGAGCCTCCTGTACCCCTCAGGAGACCCGTCATTACCGCGCACCTCCCTGATAGTGCGACGCACCGTATCCGGCGAATACCCAGGCTGCGGAGGAATCCACGACTCGGCAGCCCCGCGGTTGCGGGCCTGCCCACGCAGAAACAGCGCCGCAGCCGCCCACGCCTGCTTCCTAGCCGCCCACACCAGAGGAGTCAGCAACTCACCCACATGCTCCGTCGGAGGAGGCTCAGGAAGATTCTCCAGCGGCCTAGTCACCTCCTCAACCCGCCGCCGGAACAGCATCACGATACTGCGCAGGATCGAATAGAAGAGCGCCTCACTCACTTGGCGGCCTTCTTCTGGTTCTTCACGCCCTTCGCCCTAGCATCAGTCGTGTTCTCCGAGAAATCATCCGACTCCAGGGGCTTCTTATTCGCCGGGGGCTCCTCCCCCTCCTCCTTGGTGGCGTCCTCCGGAATCTCCGGTGCCGGGGGCATATCCAGCCCCGCCTGCGCGTCCATCTCCTGGGAGCGGACCTTCTCGCGGCGCAGCTGCTCCGGAGTCAGGTGCATGAACTCGCGGACCGTCTCCTCACCGATCACGCCCTGAGACTGGGCTTGAAGGGCGGTCGCCATCTGGGCGCTCGTCGACGGGGCCGCCGCATCACGCCACACCACCTCAAGAGCCTCAAGCCCCTTCAGCGACTTCCCGTGAGCCTGCGCGACGATACGACCGACCTTCTCCAAGGAGTCACTGAACTGCCGCTGCTTATTCTCCGCCCGGGCAATGAGCCGGTCCTTCGCCACACGCAGAGCCTCAGCACTGGTCGGGTTATTGTCCGAGGACACACCCATCATCGACGGCGGAATACCCGTCATCGCGGACAGTTGAAGCGCATACGACCGGTACGCGTTGATGAATGGATCCAACGCCATACCAGTCAGCTGCTTAATGTCCGCACCCTCGGGGAGCGCCATCAGGTTACCCATGTACGCCTGCATCTTGTCCGGGTACTGGCGAATCATGTCATCCGCGCCGCGCCCAATAACGACACGCATAGGGGCGGCCGCGACCTCCTGCGCCATCTGAAGGTTCGTCAGCGTCCTAGAGGCCGCGTCAATGACCCCCGCAAGCTCACGCAGGTCAGAGCGCCCATACTTATCGTTGATGCGGGCACGGTTGAACATCGGGACGATGGAAGCACCCCACGAGTCCTCACGCCCCGACCCGTCGGACTTCCACCCGTAGTTGCCCTTCACCCAGAACTGGACGCCATCAGGCGTGTAGTAGGTGGCCCCCACCTTCCCGTCATCGCGACGGTAGATGACCATGCCCTCGATGAGCTCGCCACGGAAGTTGATCCGCACCCGGGCATGCTTCGCATCCACAGCACGGATCGACGCGAACTCATGCGTACCATCCGGGGGAGCGATCACCCAGTAGGCGACACCAGCGGCAATCGCCTCACTCGCAGCCAGATTGAACTGCGAATCCATGTCATTCGACTGCCACACCTTCCGGAGCAGATCAACGACACCGGTCTTCTCGTCGTCGGCGACACGGTAGCCGTCCGGGATGAGAATCTCCGTGAGCACGTCCACGGCCATCTTCGCGAACGGGGCCTGAAGCTCCAGGACCCTAGCTTTCTCCGGCAGGCTGATCCCCACCGCGTCGAGGCGCTTCTTGCCCTCGTAGTAGGCCTCGTAGGTGTTCGGGCGGTACGCGCCGGAAGCGGCCAGTTTCTCAAAGCTCATAGGAAGATACCCCATCCGCCTCTCGGCTGGTTCATGTCGGCCCACTCCTTACTGTCCTTGACATGACGATACAGCATGCGGGCGCCGATCATGCAGACCGCCAGGTCGATCTTCTTCGACGACTTCGGGGATTCCTTCTTCACGGACCAGCGCCCACGGAACTCGCTCACGCGACAGTTCGACACATGTTCACCCAGGGCGCTATCCCCATCGTGGGTGAACGTCTTCTGTTGAATCTCAGCGAACGCGATCTCCGCCGCCTCAGCGAACTGGTAGGAGTGCGACCGCATATCCCAGGCGATAGGAGACGCCGACATGCCGCCCTTCACCGCATGGCAGATGAGATTCTCCCCAAGGTCCTCCGGCCAGCTAGTGCGCACGAACGACTCCCACTCACGCACATCCGCCCAGAACGCCACAACCTCATAGGTCTCGAACGCCTTACGCACAGCCGCATCAACGGAAGCCACATTCACCACACCAAGCGGCTTCTCCGGCTTCCAGTGCCCAATCTTGAAGATGTGCCCATCCTCCATGCAGCACCCAACCAAGGCCGTGTGGTCGTTGCTCTTAGAGCCGTCGAAGAACATGACGATCCGCTCACCCGGCTCAACCTTCCGGTCAGGCTTACGCAGCTGCGTCCACTCCTCCAACGTAATCCAAGACGCCTCCGCCGCATTCGGCCGGTTGAGGAAGAACCGAATCGACCGCGACTCCGGGTACTCCGGCGACCAAATCTGTTCCTTAATCGACTCCAGATTCACCCACGGGCAATCCTCATACACGTACTTCAGAGCCTCAGTCAGCCCAACCTGCCCCTCAGCTGGCTCGTCAGTCAGAACCGTGTTCGGCGGGGCGATACGCGCGTCGTAGAGAATCCTCGTCTTACCCCTGGTGAGCCCATCCTCCTGGTCACACCACGCCTCGAAGACCGACTCACCCGACGACTGCTCGCCAGGAATCCACGCGTTACAGGTGCCCACGAACCGGCCACCCATCTTCGCGGCGTTCTGCTGGATCGTCTCCAGCATGGCGGGGCCACCCTGGGCTGGGAGCCAGTGCTCAAGCTCATCCCCCACGACGAAGGACACCTCACCACCCTCCATCGATGTCGCCGACGACGTCATCTGCGAAAGGCGCCCACCACCCGGGGTCTCAATGAACGTCTTCCCCGGGTCCAGGTCATACTTCCGTGCCAGAGCACCCTTCTTCTGACAGAAAGCACGAACCATGCGCATCGTGTTAGCAGTATTGTGCGTGAGCACCCCACTCTCAACCTGGAAGAGATGGTCCTCCGTACCAATTTGGATGCACTGCACCGGCACCGATGGGACAGCCTTCACTGCCACGACACGACGGTAAGCAGACAAGGGGCGAGACTCCTTCGGCAGACGCGCCACATGCCTTGACAGGCGCGCAGCAGGGAAGCCCGGCTGCGGGATGAACTTCACCACGCGCGACCCATGGTCGCCATTATGCACGAAGCACTTCTGTCCCAAAGACTCAGCGAGCTCGATGAACGCCGTCAGAATGCGTGCGTTCGTGTTTGTGAACTGCACCTGCCCCTTCTCGGACACATAGCCATCTGAGTCCACGAGGCCCTGAAGGAGCGCCAGGCGATCCTCATAGGAGGCACGCAGATAGGAGGTGGGGATGTGCTTGTCCTCTAGCACGCCGAGTTCGCGGAGGCGCTCACGGAACGAGAGAAGCTTCGCATCCTTCATCCCCTCGCGCCTCCCCTTGTTGCACTTGAGGCACATGGGGTGGCCGCTGCTGCTGGTAGTGCGGTTCGGGCTGCCCTCGGCATACGAATGCCCCCTTGGGCACATCTGACGACGCCGACGGACGTAGAGGGTTCCCTCGCTCTTCTTGACGTACCGAGGGTTGATGTCGTCCCACCACTCCAGCTCGCCGCGGAAGACGGCTTCGATCTCCTCCCTGTACGCCCAGTTGACGGCGAACGTTGACCCGTTGCGAGCTCCGTCTCCCAGCCAGTACCCCAGCATGTACGGGGAAACCAGCCGCGGTGCAGGGGCGCCTCCTCTGCGGGGCGCTAGTGGCACCCTAATGCTGCGGTTTCTTCCGCCAGCCAGATATGCCTTGATCTCCTCGGTGGAGAGGTCCACCTTCTCGAACGCATCACCATGCGGGGTTCTGCGCTCAACAGTCCAGCCATGCCCGCCATCAGTCACGACAGTGGTGCCATCATCAAACTCGACGCGGTAGCACCTACGGTCAGTGAACACCCGAGTCTTTCCAAGCACAGGCGTAGCCTGACCGTCACTGCCGTACACCAGATCGCCGACCTCTAGGTCGCCGACAGTGCTCCAACCTCCCTCTACTGGCACCTTAGTACCGAGTGCTAGGGGCTGCGACTCCGACACAGCCACCACCTGCACGAGCGGCATGCGCATCGGCTTCGCCACCACCCCGAACGGGGCGTGCATATCGAAGTGGTCGAACCGGCACGGCCCAAGGAGCTCGAACAGGCACATAGCCGCCGCGAATGGGGAGTTGTGGGTGACGACCATGGTCTCCCCCACCAGGTAGAGCCCGTCCTCAGCCTCCACAGTGATACAGCGGGCATCAACCGGCGCTACCCTACGCACGTCCTTGATGACGCGCGGAATGGGCTTCCTACGCATCTCACGCACCCGCTCCGCCCGCCGGGGAAGGGTCACGAGGTTCTGGTGCTTGTAGGGCTTGAAGGCGAGCCTATAGCGAGGGCCGGTAACGCGACCGTAGAGCTTCGCTTCAGACTCCCTGACGTTCACCTTCACGCCCATGGAACGCAGAAGGAACGCCATGCCGTCAGCGATCTGCTTACGCACCTGGCAATACTCCGCAGAGCCCTTCGTGTCCACGTAGCCGTCAGAGTCCATGAGCCCCTGAATGAGAGCCCTGCGCTGCTCCACGCTGGCGTAGAGGTACTCCTCAGGAATGTGCTTGTCGTTCAGGACACCAGCACTACGAAGATCAGCAGCCAGCTTCAGGATGCCGACACTGCGACCTCGGCCGCCTTCCTTCTTGGCGCCTATGGCCCCAATGTCATACCCAGCGGCCTGCATGCACTCACGAACATGAGGCAGATCGTCCACATCACAGGTAATGTTCCCTAGGCCCGTAGACCCGTCGCCGAGCCAGTAGCCCAGCACCCACGGGTCTACAGGGAGGTCCCGCTCGGGGAACTCCAGGGGCTCAGTCTCAGGGAGAGCGAACTTACCTACGCCTGCCTTCGTTGCCTTCGTAGAACCCTTCGTGAGCGGGCGGTCATACACGAGCCCCTCACGGGCCATGGTGCGCACGTCCAGGGTGCGACGCTTACGCTTCGAGGAGCCCACGAACTCATCGACCGTGAACAGGTGCTCGCCGGTGAAGGTCTCTACAGTCCCGTCAGAGAGCTCAACCTCCCATGTGTCCCACTGGTCGATGGGATGGGTCTTCGTGACCATGGTTGGCTTACCTGAGGGGTGGAACACGTAGTCGCCGGGGCGAAGGTCGCCGAACTTCCTCCACCCCTGAGAGGTGAGGATGGGTGTGACGAGAGTCACCCCTTTGCCACTTCCCTTGCTTAACCTTCTAATTCCCTGCCGATAAACAAAGGAACCCCTATTAGTCAGGGCGTAGAAATGAGCCAGAAACTCAATCTGCCTATCCGTCGGAATGAACGGCTGCCCAGCACGCGGACCATTCGGCTGAATCAGGTTATCCATCATCCAAGCCGCCGCATGATAGCCGAGCGTCCGCTTAGGAAGCTCCACAGGAAGCGTATCCGTCCGCTCCCGGGGTGCAGGGAGCGTACCGGTCACTTCGCAGCCCTGGCCTTAGCCCACGCCTGAAGCGCAGTCACACCAGCCGACTCAGCCTCCGACTCATCAATCCGATTGATCTCGATCTGCACACGACGACGATCACCCTCAGTCAGAAGCAGACTCGTGAGCATCGTGTTCACCGCCGCCAGCATCGTCGGCGAACGCCGCTCCTGCTTCTTGTAGTTCGACAAGTCATCGCACGCACTGTAGAGGACGATCCAGTCGGACGGCTCGTAGTAGCGGGTGAACGTGGACTGCTTGACCGACTCCCACAGCTTGGCCGCGATCGGATGCCAACCAGGGTCAGGCTCAGGCGGCTCAACCTTATCGGCGATAACGTTCACCGGCTCGACACCGTGCTCGAACTTCCTCGCCTGGGTGATGCGGTGCCCCTCAGTGGACCGCTTAGGAATGGGGCCTTTAACTCCCATCGTCGCCTCCTACAAGTAACCGGGGTGTTTGGCCTTCGGCCGTGGGCCTTTGGTCTTGTTGCGACGATTATAGCGGCGCCGCCGAGCCTCCGCAGCCTGCTCCTGCGTCCTCACCATGTGGCAGTGCTGGCACAGACTCCTGAGGTTCTCCGGGACATGCGGCCCATCCGGGAAAATGTGGTCTACCTGATTCGCCGCCGCACCACAGAAAACACAACAACGCCCATCACGCACAAGAACACGCTCACGAATCTTACCCCAATCCTTAGGTAGCTCTTTCCGCCTACGAGAGTTCTTCTGCCACGCCATCAGATACTCACAGTGTCGATATCGAATCGGACATAGAGGCCATAACGGTCGCTCAGGAGCGTAGAAATCTGAATGAACAGCTCCTCCACCGCCCCGTCCCTGTCGTCCGCAGCAGCACTCTGGGCAGCATTACGGGCAAGAGGCGGACGGGCGTCCGCACCAGTCTCACGCATAGCATTCAGGGCCTCAACGAGATCATCAGCAGCCTGATCCAGGTCAGCGAGGACGAGGTCCGAATGCATGTGCGCGATCTCCTCAGGAGTCATGCGTAGACCCTCCCCTCGATCTCCCACGGCTGGACGACGCGGTGGCTCCAAGTGCCTTTCTTGGTGCTCTTGGGCTTGACAACACCCATGATGCAGGGGTGGCCCTGTTCGAGGAGCTGACGTGCCGTCGGGTATCGCTTCTTACGCTCCCCCTCAGCAGCCTTCACCTCGTCGCGCTTCCTCTGGGCCTGGCACGCAGAGCATTCACCATGTGAGGCGTGGGAGACGGTTCCGGGCATGTCGTTCTTGGTTGTGCCGCGAGGACGCATCGGACGATTGCAGATGACGCAGTGCTGGTCTCGACTCCAGTCGAGGAGGACTCCTGGCATGGTCTCGTTCCTTTCAGTGGGGTGGACTGACTAGGCAAGTGTAGCACAAAGGGCGAGGACCTGTCGACCACTGGGCTCGAACTCCGAGGAAAGGAAAAACTCAAGGAGTGAGCAGGATCGACAGGTCCTCTGTCAGCACTTGAAGCTTAGCAGGAGATCATGCGTGGATGCAACCCCGCAAATGAAACCCCCGCCACAAGAGCCGCTGAGCCTCATGGCGGGGGTAGCTGACGAACTGGCGGTTACAGCCAGTAGGTTGCGGGGAACAGGGACACTAGGCGAGCGAACCCAGTGCGCGAAAGCCGCGCAGCGCGATCAACAACAGTTACGCCATTGCGCTTACCTTCCTCGGTCTCCTCAACCTCAAGATGGGTTCCTCGTTTCAGCCAGCCAGCTTGGATGCAGATGGCATGTAGTCCTCCAAGGGAGATGTCTGATGAATGCGTGACTGCCCGCAAAACCTTGGCGGCATCCTTGAGGGAGATCGGATACGAGAAGTCATCGAAGTTGATTGTTTGCACTGGCGGGATGCGATCATTCATCGTGTTTTCTCTCTCAGGGAACGCTGACAGTCGCTACTGTACGTGATCGACGTCAGCGACGCAAGGAGAGCGTTGTGCTCTGGAGCACGTTCTTCGTCATTGCTTCGACGCCTCGCGCACACACGCGCGCGCACGCGCGTAGAGAGTGTTTCTCTTAATAGGTTCTATTACAGGTTTGGGTGTCACTCTGACACCCCCCCCCAGTCACTCTGACAGGGGGAGCGCGCCGATGTTGCACCCTGCTACACTGGAGTCGGTCGATGTAGCCCCCCGCAAGAGCACGTATCTCCTCTCTTGCGGGGGGCGTTTTCTATCTGCTACCGTCTGACTCACAACGACCGACAACTCAAAAAAAGGAGATACCCATGACCGACATCGTTGTCCACACCTTCCAGTCTCAACAGGTCCGCACCCTCATCGGCCCCGACGGCGAACCCCGCTTCGTCCTCGCTGACCTCTGCAAGGCCCTCAACATCAACAACTCCTCCGACGTGGCCCGACGCCTCTCGGACTCGATGAAGGGGGTCGATCTGATCGATACCCCTGGGGGACGGCAGAAGGTCACCGTAGTTACCGAGGCTGGCATGTACTCAGTGGTACTGCGCTCCGATAAGCCCGAGGCAGTGAAGTTCCAGGAGTGGGTCACTGGAGAGGTCCTCCCCAGCATCCGCAAGACCGGCTCCTACAGCCTCCAGCCCCGCCTCGAAGGCGCCGAACTCATGGCCGCCGCCCTCATCGAAGCCCAGAAGACCATCGAAGCCGCACAGCAGCGAGCCGAGTCTGCCGAAGCCCAGATCGAGGCCGACAAGCACCACGTCCAGTACTCCAAGACCCTCACAGCATCCAACGCCGACCTCCTCATCAAACAAGTAGCCGGGGCCATCGCCGCCGCCGGAGAGCCCATCGGCCCCGTCAGCCTCTTCGAATGGCTGCGCAGCAACGGGTGGCTCTGCAACAACCGCGGCCGCCTCTGGAACAACCCCACCCACTGGGCCGTAAGTAAGGGCTACCTGCGCTCCCATGTCACACTGGTGACCACCAGCAGTGGCTCCATCGAGCGGGTCACACCGCTCGTGACTACACTGGGCCAGCAGAAACTCATCACCGGGTTCCTTGACGGAACCTACAAGCTGCCCGACAACCGCCCCACCGTGAAGAAAGGAAACTAGCCATGAACCCCAAGACCTACTACGACAGCGACGACTTCACCCCCATCCTCGCGGGCCGCTACGTCACCAGCATCGTGGATGACACCATGATCCTCGATGACGGCACGCGCCTGGAGTTCGAGGGCAACTACGGCTGCTGCTGCGGCTCCGGCGACTACGACATCACCAGCATGTTCAAGCGCGGCACCCCGACCGCCCGCATCATGTCCGCCGAAGTGGAATCCCACGACGTGGACGACACCGAGTACAGCGACACCGTCTACACACTGTTCGTCATCGTTGAAGACGAACGCCTCCCCCTCGTCGAATGCCAGGGCAACGACGGCAACGGCTACTACGGTAGCGGGTTCACCGCCAGAGTCACTGTCTCAAACCGAGAAGCCGCCACCAAGAACTAAATCACAAGAAAATGGGGGGCCTGGGGCAAGCAACCCAGACCCCCCGGAGGTAGGCAAAGGAGATAATATGTCATTCGCAGCCCTCACGCAAGCCCTCAACCTTCCGGCCCGCATCACAGGCCCCGCCCGCATGGTCGCCGTCGCCCTGGCCGACCACATGAGCCCCAACCCAGAGCTCGACAACGCCATCTGCTGCTGGCCATCAATCGCCACCATAACGAAAAAGGCGGGCGTATCGGAGTCCACAGCCCGCCGCGCCATCAAACGCCTAACTAGCGAAGGCGTCATCACTGTCACACATAGACGCGACCAAGTAACCAATCGGACAAACCTCTACAGGTGGCACCCATGGCTTATGGAAGACTGGGATGACGGCCCCGTGCGCAAACGCGAAGAGGAGGCGCGCGGATATAGCTACGACACCCCACAGGAGCCCCAGGAGCAGTCCAACGAGCCCACACCCGCACCAGACCCCACCCCCGTCGAGAAACCCGCCCAGAAGCCCGCAGACGGCTTCGACCAGTGGTGGACCGCCTACCCCAAGAAAGTCAAGAAACGCGACGCCGAGAAAGCCTACCGGGCCGCCCTCAAAACCGGGGCCGCCCCCGAACAACTCCTCCAAGCCCTCCACCAGCACGTCGCCAACTGGAGGGCCAAGGGCACCGCCCCCCAATACATCCCCTACCCCGGCACCTGGCTGAGGGCAGGCTCCTGGGAAGATGAACTCACCAACCCCGAAACCAGCGACGGCACACCACCGCCCGTCATCAACTCCAAAACAGGTAAACCCCTCACCCGCGACGACTTCGGCTACGCCTGCCTCGACGCAGGCATCGACCCCAACCGGTACATCAACTACTGGAAACCCTACATGGGGCTCCCCAACAGCCCCGCATGGCCTCAATGGGCCGCCAAAATTGACAAGCACTGCGGCAGAGCTTGACAGCCCGAGACAGGGGAGCCTACTCTTCGACCGTCAGCCACAACCGAAAGGAACCATCATGCTCACCCCAAGCACCAGCGAGCGCGAACAGGCCATCTACGACACACTCGATACCGCCCACAATCTGGGGCCACACCCCGCACGAGACAGCGACCCAGCATCCAACCTCATCATCCTCACCAGCTGCACGTCAGACCTCTGCTGGTCCATCCGCGCCCTCAAAGTCGCCGCAGAGAACAAACAGATCGCAGTCCTCTCCAGAAAGGACATCACCATAAAGGCCAACCACATACTCCGCCTCTGCCTCCCCGAGCTCGACGACATGCACAAAGGCGTCAACCGGGCTAGCATCACAATCACCTCCAGCTGCGCAGAGTTCAACCTCCGCGGCGGTTACCCGCTCGACCGACTAGACCTCAACATCGACACAGACGAACGCATCAAGCGACTCATCGAAGCCGTTGGAGAAGCAGCCCCATACTGGCTGCACACCGACGACGCCACGCCGACAGAGATCGAATACCGTGAAGAGACCATCGCCATGGTCGCCTACCAGGCCGCATGCGCCATCGTCGCCAACGACCGCGAACTCATCGCAGCCTGACCTCTTGAAAGGAACACCCCAATGATCGACGAAATGCCCGCCATCCTGGCATTCGCAGGCCCAGACAAGTGGCACCACCTCATAGCCCCAACACGCACAAACCTGACAACACAAGGCGCCGCCACACTCGTCGGCTCCGCACTGAACGCCTGCTCGGGGCCAAGAAGCGACACCCTCAACATCACCACACTTACAGAGCTCGCGACCGCCTCAATCATCGTCTCCAACAAGATCGCCAACACGCTTTTCACCATCAGCGCGCTGACCGTTTTCGAGGAAGCCCGCCGCGTGGCGAGAATCCTCGAAAACAGAGCCCCCATGACGCATCCCGTGTTCAACCCGCCGTCCGTCAGGCAAATCGCCATGTTGCAGGTCGTGCGATCTGAAGACCCGGCAGTCCTCACCTGGCTGCTCGTAGACCTCATCCGCATCGCCGACCACATCGTCGACTACGCCTAACCCCCGCGGGGGCCACCCATTGCTGGCGGCCCCCGCCCAACCAGACCACCACAATGAACCTAGAAGCAGCCGTCATCGGCATCGCCCTCTCCGGGTCGCGGATTGCCCTCCTAGACCTCGACGTCGTAGCCCCCTACCACTTCGCCGACACCCGCAACCGGGCCATCTGGGGGCTCATTGAGGACTACAAGGCCAAGAACCCATCCCAGGGCCTCGACCCCATGCTCCTCGTCGACAAGCTCCCCACCATCACGGAAGCCCGCGTCGACGCCGACTACCTACTCGACTGCCTCCAGGCCGCTCCCGTAGCGGCCGAGGCACTCGCCTCCGTCTACGCGGACAAGCTCATCAACGAGTCCGCCAGGCGGGGCCTCCAGGAGGCGTGCACGCGGGGCCTACAGATCATCGAGGCCGGTGGGGATGCCTCCGACGCCGAAGCCGAAGTGCGAGAGCTCCTCAACCACGTATCCACAGGCTCCACAACCCTTGTGGATAACCAGGCATGCCTCAACCAAATCACCAACTTCACCACACAACAACAACCCTTCACCCCAACACCATGGCCCGAACTAAACGACCTCCTCGGAGGATGGAAACCAGGAGGCCTCTACATCGTCGGAGCTAGGCCAGGAGCGGGCAAAGCGCTAGCCCTCGACACACCCATTCCCACACCCACCGGCTGGACCACAATGGGCAAGATCAAAGTCGGCGACCAGGTAATCGGCATGGACGGAAAACCCACCACCGTCGTAGCCGCCACCGAAGTCATGCACGGACGCCCCTGCTACAACATCACCTTCAACGACGGCGAAACCATCACCGCCGACGCACAGCACCAGTGGCTCACTGAGACCCGGGCATCACGCAAGGCCACCTCAGCCAGCAAGCACGCCACACATACGTCACCGTACGCCCACCACCAGAGACAGCACTTCCCGGGCGTCGTCACCACCCAGGAGATCGCCGAAACCGTACGGTGCAAGGACGGGCGAGCCAACCACTCACTTCCGGACATCCTCCCAATCGACACCCGCGAAACCGACCTCCCCATCGACCCGTACATCTTCGGCTACTGGCTCGGCGACGGCACCTCACGCACCCCAGAGATAACCGTCTGGGATAAAGACGCCGACTCCCTCGTAGCCCACATGGACAAAGCTGGCTACTACACATCAGTTCACAGGGATAGCGATAGCTGCATCCGAGTCAGATTCTCCAACAAGCCAATCGGCACCCGAGACGACAACTCGGCCGCCCGCCTACGCGCACTCGGAGTGCTCCAGAACAAGCACATCCCCGCCATCTACCTACGAGCTAGCGAAAAGCAGCGCCTCGAACTCCTGCGTGGAATCCTCGACTCAGACGGATACGTAGCCACCACGGGCCAAATGGAGTACGCGACCGTCGACAAGGCCCTCGCTGATAGCGTCATGGAACTGATGCGCACCCTCGCGCTGCGCCCCACAATGAAAACCAAGCGAGTCCAAGGCCGAGACGAAGCTCACTCAACCGCATACCTCATCCACGCCATGGTCACCCGCAACCACATGACACTCCCCAGGAAAGCGGACCGCCTCCCGGAGAGGCGACGCAACCTGCGCCGCTACATCACCGCCTGCGAACCCGTTAAGTCAGTCCCGGTTCGCTGCATCCAGGTCGACAACGAAGACCACATGTACCTAGCCGGGCACACCATGGTGCCAACACACAACAGCATCCTCGCCCTCCAAGCCGCCCTCAACCTCGCAGACACCGGCCACGTCTACCTCGCCAGCCTCGAAATGAGTGGCACAGAAATCTGGGGGCGCATCATGGCCCAAGTCGCCGACGTCCCAGGAGACGCCGTCACCCGCCGCCGCTGGCCCACCAAAGACGAACAAGCCCGCATGGAGGCCGCCGCCCCCATCCTCAAACAACTCCCCCTCCACTTCGACGAGAGAGCCAACCTCACCATTGGCGACTTCGTAGCCACCACCCGCCTCCTCCACCGCGAACACGGCCTCAAAGCAGCCTTCGTCGACTACATCGGCCTCATCAACGCCGCCCCCGGAGACCGCCGCCAACGCTGGGAACTCATCGGCGAATACACCAGAACACTCAAGAACCTCGCAAAGGACCTCCAGATACCCGTCATCGCCGTAGCCCAGCTCGGCAGGCAAGCAGAAGCCCGCCCCAACGGGGAACTCAACCTCAGCGACCTCAGGGAGTCCGGGAACATCGAGCAGGACGCCAATGTCGTCATGCTCCTCTCCTGCCCCAGTGAGAACGGGGTGGTCGACTGGACCAGGATGGATGTCTACGTGGCGAAGAACCGTGAAGGCCGCACCGGCCACGTCCTCCTCAGGCGTGAGGGAGACTACAGTCGGCTGTCGCACCTCGGCTGGACACCCGACTACCAGTGACATACACTGACACCGTCAGCACAGCAGAAAGGAACCCCCAAAATGAAAACCCTAACCCCACTAGGCGCAGCACTCCACCGCCAATTCGCAGCCGAAGCCATCAGACAGCCCCACCAATACGGCACCCTAGAAGCACGCGACTACCCAGACGGCACCGTCGTCCTCAGCAACCGAGGCTACGCCTTCCAACGCCAAGGCAAAGGATGGGCCATGGCAGGCGACCCCTGCGGCCCCGACATCATGGACGCCCTCAGCCAAGACGGCGGCCCCTACGAAATCATCTACGTCCCCAAAGTAAGGGACCCACGCTTCACATAAACGACCACCCCCAAACCAAAAAGGTACCCCCCGGGTTTCCAAGCCG
>ERZ773267.440-NODE-440-length-27964-cov-8.757820_pt1 | contig 27964 bp, 25 predicted proteins | sample MGYA00511959_ERZ773267 | MGnify/ENA primary metagenome ERZ773267 (study PRJEB29015, sample SAMEA2738165) | human oral metagenome | biome: human oral; feature: human-associated habitat; material: saliva | place: China | collected 2240 ... | reverse complement strand
TTATTTAGTTGGTTAGTATTTTGTTTTTGTAAAGAGTTAGTAGTATACTTCAAAATCTCATATCACTCAGGTGATTTATAGCAAGATTTTTTTGCTCCTACCTTTGTAAGATACATATTTCCTTAAATATGTCAATATATTTTTTAAAGTTTATTATTTATCAATAGTTTAATAAAAAAAAGTAATAAAAAATTTGCATTATTTTTTATTTTCGAGTATAATAATATCGTCATCAGGGAAGAAGCACTCTTCTCATATGGCTGTCAGGTATTTCCTGATATATGAGATCATTACTATCACTTAAGGGAAAGTATTTACCATTGCTTGGTCATTATTGCTTATCTACAGAGATTTGTTTATTTAGGATAATATATTCCTAGATATAGTCTAGAGATATCTACTTTTTATCTTGAAAAAGACAAGATAAAAAAATCTGATTTCTGTCTTTTGTTTTTTTGAAATCAAATGAAGAAATTAGAGCATAAGGATTAAGTTTGATCTTTTCAGAGGAGCCTTATTAGAGAAGCGCTTCCCCAGTTCATGAGCTAAAGACTTGTGTAACTATAAAAGATCATCTATTTCAGAACCTCTCAGAAGTTCTTTATTCGTTCTTTCGTTTTAAAAGAATTGTTGAGCATGAAAGCTACCACTTTTGTTACCTCATCGATTTTTATGGAGGGATTGATTGGCTTTATGAGGGTAAGCGGAATAGCAAAAGTTCTCAAAATACTTTCGCACTTCTATCGGAGAAAATAGTTATAAATGTTATAGTGAGAAAGCGGTTTCTCGCTATCCATATTTTCCCCTCTTAGTAAGCTCTATTTGTAAGTTCTTAGTTACTATCCTAATGATTTGCCAATATTCTTACTTAGATCCAAGGTAGAATATTGTAGTTGTGCATTGTTCTCTCAACTCTAGGGATGCCTAGAGACATTGCCACAGTCTTGGTTAATAGCCGAGATTGCTCTTATTGGACTCCTTAGGTGATACTTCTCATGCAAAGAGAAGCAGACATAAAAATCTGACTTCTTTTTTCGTTTATTCCAAAAATATTGACATTCTTAATAAAATCTTTATTATAAATAAAAAAACATACAAAACATAACGATTATGAATACAAAATTTCTAGAGAAGATAACAGATATTGATTTCTTATCAAGGTTAGTCCTATATCTCAGTGTTATAGGAATCTTTAGTGCTGTGGTATCATTTGTTTTTCTTGAACAAATTGTACGATCACTGATCCGAGAGGCCCTGCTTATTGTCCTTGGAGTTCTCGGTATCGGATATTTCTTGCGGTGTAGAAAACTTAAAAAAGACTATCTAAAGTCGAAAGCTGCTATGGCAAAAGAGAATATCAAACTTTATACGGATTTGAAAAACATCCTTCTCCAGATACCAGAACACCTACCACAGAGCTTAAAGCAGTCAGATTCTTGGATAGAGAAACAGATCGAGAACTGTCAGCAAAAGATTTCTCAAGCAAAAAAAGAACTTAAAGATTTAGAAGGAGAATGATCCTTTTATATCTCTAGTTCCTCTCTATTATCTGGATATTTTCTTGCATTATATGTGAGGAGTATCCAGATTTTTCGTATAAAATCGTTCAGCAAAGCTCATTTTCGATTCAAAGAGTTCTGTTGCTAGTTTATTTCCTACATATCTCCAATGCCAAGGTTCAATTTTTTTGCCATCGATGTTTTCTCCCTTTTGATAGGTCTGATGAAATCCTCGTTTATGTGCATTTTCTTTTAGCCGAGCTGAACTTTTTTGGTCTAGCGTTCTTCAGTTTACTCCCAGATCTAGAGCAAGTCCTGCTTGATGCTCACTCGTTCCAGCTTCTGCACAGTGGTTTGCTGAGCAGCCTTTTCTTAGAATCTCTTGGAAGGAGAAACTTCTATATGCACTATTGATGCTCAGCCTTTTCCCCTTGTTTTCGTTCCAAAAGTGCCAAGCCATGTCTGCAAATTGTTCGCTAGCTTTTTTCCTAAGTTGAAATTTTCTTGCATTATTAAAAGTAAAGTCAGAGTTGATTGTCTGCAAGTCTATAGGTTCATATTTTTTATTTGAGAAGGGATGTTTGTTATCCAAAAATTTTTCAAAAGAAAAGTCAGACTCTAAATCATATCCACTCATTTGATTCAGTGTTGGTTCTTCTTGGATTTGAGGTCTAAAGAGGATGGGGTCGAGATTTGCTGCAGCAAAAGCACCTCCTGCTAAAATAATCCCTGCCAAAAGTAATCCTTTTTTCATCATTTATCTTTCTATATTAAAAGTTAGTTAAAGATTATATATCTTTACATAAAAAACAAGACTAAATCAGATTGCTTTTCAGCTTCAAATCTTTATGCTAAATCTGTTTTTTTATTAGATGAAATATTATGAGAACGATTGTTTTGACCTCAGGCTATTTTAATCCTATTCATCCCTGACATATCGAGTGTCTTAATCTCTGCAAAGGACTTGGAGATGAACTTCGAGTCATTGTCAATAACGACCATCAAGCTAGATTGAAAACTAATTCTCAAGAGCTTTTTCAAGATCAGGATTTCAGACTCAAAATTGTTTCCGCAGTAAGAGCAGTTGATGGTGTATTTTTGGCTTTGGATCAAGATGCCAGTGTCTGTGAAAGTATCAAATATCTTGCACAAAAAGCAAGAACAAAATTCTGACCAGATACTCAGATTATCTTTGGGAAATGAGGAGATAGATTTACAGAGAATATTCCAGAAGTCCAAGTTTGCAAAGATCTTAATATCCAAATTAAAGACGGACTCTGACTCAAAATTGATAATTCCTCTACTTATAGAGCCAAAAAACTTTAATTTTCTTTTCTTATCAAATGAGAGTAGCTCAATTTGTTCCCTATTTCCCTCCTCATAAGTGAGGAGTAGAGACTGTTGCAGAGGAGTTTAGTAAATATTTTATCAGTGAAAAGTGCTGAGAAGTTCTTAATGTTAGTTTTTCTGTTGGTCAGAAATCTCTCCAAAGTTATCAACAAGACGGCTATAAGGTTCTTATTATCCCAGCATTTGATATTATTTCCAATTATCCTTTCCCAAAATTTTGGAAAAAACAGTTCCGATCTGTTTTAAAGCAAGTAAAGAATCGGGATCCTGATATTATCCAGACTCATACCAGATTTTTTCTTTCTACTTTTATTGGAGGAATTTGTGCAAAATTGCGAAAGAAAAAGCGAGTACATGTAGAGCATGGTTCGGGGCTAGTAAAAGGGTTAGTTTGGTGGAAAGCTTTTTTTGCAAATGTTTATGATTATACGCTTGGAAAGCTTTGCTTTAGTAGTGCGGATCAAATTGTAGCGATTAGTCAGGGAAATATTCCTTTTATCAAAAAGTTTTCGAAAACGCCTATAGAAGTGATTTATAGAGGTTTGGATTTCCCAGAGATAAAGAGAAAAAAACAAAATTCAGATTCTGTTTCTCTCGGTTTTATAGGGAGATTGGTCAAGCTAAAGGGAGTAGATTTGCTGATTTCAGCCTTTGCAGATTTGATTGATGAATATCCAGATCTTCACTTGCAAATCATCGGAGATGGAGAGGAGAGACAAAATCTAGAAAAGCAAGTACAATCCCTTAATATTCAAGATAAAGTTTCTTTCTTGGGATATAAAGATAAAAACACCCTTCAAAATCAGATTTTACCTTCTTTGGATGTCTTTATAAATCCTAGCCTGCAAGAGGGCTTACCTACGACCGTGATTGAAGCGCTTTTGGCAAAATGTATAGTAGTCGCTACTGATGTTTGAGGAACGAGAGAAATCGCAGATGGAGAGGATTTTATTGTTGTTGAGCCCTGAAGTGTTGAGGCTTTGCAAAGAGGATTGAATCAGGCTTTAGCTTTTGTTTGAAAAGTACATTGAGCTTCTTTTCAGCAAGTGAGCGAAAGGTTTGACTGGAAGAGAGGAGTTAAGGAGTATTTAGAAATTTATAAAAAGCTCTGCTAAAGATGATGAAATAGATCCTATTGTTTTAATACCTAACTAAACTGCAATGCAAAAAGTACTTGTTTTCAATCTTACGCCTCGTTTTTGAATGCTGCATTATTCGGCTCAATTTTGTAATGCACTTGCTAAAAAATATCAGGTTTCTGTCGCTATTGCTGATTATTACAAGGGCGATTTGTATGATAAGGGTATAAATTTAGTCAAAATAAAGACTAATCCAGATTTGAAATCTTTTATTTTGGATAGTCTTAATGTTTTTCAGCATAGGAGATTTTTGAAAAAAATAGCCAGAATTAAGCCAGATATTATCCACTTTATGGACAATCATCCTTGGTATATTTTTTATGCAAAGCGACTTAAAAGGGCTTGATACAAGGTATATGTGACTCAGCACGATCCTACTTTGCATTCTGGGGATTCTAAATGATTACAAGGAAAAATTGCAGTATTGACTAATAAAGTTTTGAGGATTCTTTCAGATAAGTTGATTGTGCATGGGGAAAATTTAAAAGCTGATTTAATAGAGCAGTATCAAGTCAATCCTGAAAAAATTACGGTTGTTCCTCATGGGAATTATAACTTTTTTACAAGGCGATCTGATGAAATAGTGAAGCTTAGAGAAAATGCTTTTCTTTTCTTTGGAAGGATTGTAGATTATAAAGGCTTAGATCTCCTATTAGAAAGCTTAGAATTTGTAAAAAAGAAAGTTCAAAATTTCACTTTGATTATCGCTTGAAGTTGAAATATTGATAAGTATAAGGAGTTGTTAGAGCGTTACTGAAAATATATTCAACTTTACAACGAGAATATTCCTGATGAGAAGGTGCGAAAGTATTTTGAGATGTCAGAATTTGTTGTTCTCCCTTATAAAGATGCTACTGGTTCATGAGTAATTCCTGTTGCTTTTGCTTTCTCGAAGCCGGTGATTGTTAGTGATGTAGGGGAACTTGGGACTTGTACAAAAAGTGCAAATTGAGGACTTGTATTAGATACTTTAACTCCTCAAACTTTGGCTGAGCAAATTATTTGGATGCTAGAGCATAAGGATGAGGTCAGAAATCTTGGTAAAAATGGTAGACAATATACTGAAGAAGTCCTTTGATGGGAAAGGATTATAGCTACGATTTATGGCTAGCAAAAAGTTGCATAATATCTTCTTCATACTTCTTTGCAACACTTTCTGGACTATGTACTTTCATTACATATTCATAATTTCTTTTGATATATTGAGCCCTAAATTCCTTATCATCAATAAGCTTACAAGCAAGAGGAAACATATTTTCCAGAGGTTCAAAAAGTACTTCATACAAATCATGACCAAGTACGGGAGCTTTACATGCCATTGCTTCTAATTCTATCATATTAAGAATCGCATAATATTCATCAGGAAAAAAACTTCCAAAGATACAGTCCCAATTTGCTGAATACCATTCAGCCATTTTTTCTCTTGGAATTTTGTCTATCCAAACAATATTCTTTTCTAATTTTTTTAAAAGAGGAAAATAAGAAGTTAAGTGCTTAGTATGAGTTTTAATAAGATAAAATCTAATGTTAGGATAACGATGTTGAAGCTGTATCATCAACTGTAAAGCAAATTCAGAATTTTTTATTTTTCTAAATCCTGTTGGATAAAAAATATTGATAAAAATTTTATCAAGCTTTAAAGCAGGTGCTTTACGATAGAAATTAGAGAAATCAACTGGATTAGGAAGCCACTTTACCTGATATTTTCCATCCAAAAAAGCTGCAATTCATGGGATTGATACATAATACAGATCTATTCTTCTAATATTATATAAAAAACATAATTTAAAGAGAGGATATGCAAGAATAATAATTATTTTTTTAAAAAATGATTCCGTGATTAATAAGGAGTATTTAATGGATATTCATGGATGAATTGCATGTGATTCAAATATATATTTAATATTTTTTCTTTTGAAAAATAAAATACTATCAAATCGAGAATTCATATGGACAATATCATATTTTTTTATGTTTGTTTCTTTATATATTAAATTCCAAGTTGAAAAATCGTTCCAAGTATATCATAAATCATCATGTAAAGATACAATTGATATTTTAGGAGAGTATTTTTCAAGGATCTTGATGAGATTTTCTCCCCATCCATTGATTAGAACTGTGGTGTTTTTTGAATCATACATTTTATCAGAGTTAAGACTTGAAAAATACAACTGTATCTATATTATATATTAACACTTTACTTGCAAGATGTTTACATGATAAATAAAAATATTCAGAAGATTTTTTGGGAAGAAAGAAGTCAGGAAACTCGTAATGATACTCGCTATAATATAAGGTTTAATCGATACATACATGATTTGTATACTAAGTTGTCTGATATTGCATCTGCTTATCTTTCTAGAAGTACTAATGGGAAAAAGAAAAAAATTTTGAAAACGGATTTACGGGATGCTGTTATTGATACTAATCGTAACATGCTAAGGTATTTACAAAAAAAATTTCCCTATAGCGTTCTGTATGGACTTGATATTAGTGAAAACTTGGTACAAAAGGCAAAAAGTTTATATCCAAATCTTATAGCTAATGGTTTTGACTTAAGAAAATGAGCTGATGAAAACTATAGAGATTTTAGTTTTATAGGAGATTACTCAACACTTGATCATATTCCTCAGAAAGAACTAGATAAAGTTTTTGAGTTCTATTCAGCTGCACTTTCCGCAGATGGTATAATTTTAATTATTTATTATAGAAAAAGTTTATTTTTAAATTTATTAGATAAGTTTTATTTAAAATTTAAAAATAAATCTTTTTATGAGGAAGCAGAAGAAAATGGTCAATTTTATTTTGATGATGAGAAAATTAATTTAATTCTTAGAAGAAATAATTTTATCATAGTTAAGGAATATTTTATAAATATTTTATCATTAATACCCTGAATATTTTGGAGATATCTCCCTAAATTTGTTTTTTCTTTCTTAGTTAATTTAGAATTATCTGGAGGGAAAATTTTTAAATATAATGCTGGAATGAGATCTTTAATTCTTATGAAAAAAAATGGATTATAGTATAGTGATTTTAAATTATAAAAATCCTGATTTAACATTAAAATGTATTGAATCAATTCAAAAATATCATAAAATTAAAACTTATGAAATTTTATTAATAAATAATTCACCTGAAGATTATAATTTTCTAGAGAAAAAATTAAAGAAATATAATAATATATCTATAATTTCTCCACAATGTAATACTTATTTTATTACTGGAGTTAGTATTTGAGTAAAAAAAGCTAAAGGTAAATATATTGCATTAGTTAATAATGATTGATATTTTGAGGATAATTCTCTTGAAAAGATGTTAAATTTTTTAGAAAATGCACCTACCTATTGAGGTGTTACATGACAAATTATTGATCTAAAAACAAGAAAAGTCTCCAGGACAGCTAACTGAAAACCAAGCTTTTTGTCTGAAGCTGTACATATGACTTTATTTTGATGGACACTAAAACAAATAAACTGGCTCCCCAGTTTTTATAAAAGATATCTGTACAGTTGACGAGATAGAAAAACGGATAAAAATGTATTTTCTTGATGTAATGCTTATTTTATGTTTAATAAGAAAATTTTTAATTTGATATGAGGGTATGATCTTAATTTATTGTTATATTATTCTGAATATGATTTTTGATTTAAATTAGAAAAAATTGGGTTGAAAACAAAATATTTAAAAACAACTACCTTATTTCATGAGTGGTGAGATTCTACAGGAAGACAAAAAAATTGAAAAATAAATGCAATATTACTCCATGATAGGTATCAGATCTTTAAAAAAAGATATGGTGCTATAGTCTCAGGGGTACTGCTTTTTCTTACAATATTATTCAATCCATACATTTTGAAAGAACTTCCTCAAGTATTAAAATATATCTCTCAGCTTACTAAAGAAGTCAGAAATAATCAAGATATATTAATGAATATCTAACATTGCACATTGAAATTCTTTTTCAATAGTTGTGTAGTTATAATGTTCTAAAATAAAATCTTGATTAAATTTAATTTGTTCGTTGATTCCCTTATCGTATAATGATAATTTAAGTTTCTTGAAAACATCTAAAGCTTGATCAAAATATGTTACATTATTGAAAACACTACGGAATGCCATGATTCTAGGCAAGAAAAGATAACATCATGCCAAGCTAGCTTCATATACAGCCAAACATTGTCCCTCTGAAATTGAGGTATTTATATAAAACTTTGATTCAATAAGAATACTCTGAATCTGGTTATGAGACAAAACTCATTTTAAAGTTATTATGTCTTCAAGTTTGTTTTTGCTAATTAAGGTTTTAAAACTTTCTCTTTGGAATAATTGCATTCTATCTTCTCAGATGATAATTATTTTGACTTCTAGATTGTATTGTTTTATAATTTTTCCGATTTCTATTAAGAATAATGGATTTTTTATTGGTGTTAGATTTCAAATCCGAACAAGTTGATTCTTTTTGTTTAAAAAGTCAGTTTTATAGAAAAAACTTTTTGATATACTTAAGGGAAGTTTTAATGCTAAGTTCTTTTTTATCTTGTTGATCTCCTCTTTTTCTTCTAAATTATTGACTCTTATTTTTGTGAAAAAATAATAGAAAAAAAGGATAATTATTTTTTTAATTTTAGTATTTCAAAATGGATAAGAGTGAGGACAAAATACAGTGGTTTTACCTATAAGACTAACAATTAAACTTCTTAGTGTAATGCTATTGCTGTAAATTAAATGAGATCTATTTTTAAATAAATAAATTAAATATTTAAAAAAATTACTATAATAGATTACCTTTGTTCATGGAATAAAATTAGGGTCACTTTCAATTTTAACTTTTGAATCAAGGGCATATATTTCACAGGTATATCCTAGTTTTCCCATGGCTTGTATTGGGAGCATATGATAATTTTCCTCTTTATCAAAGAGAAAAATTTGCTTGTGATATCCCCAAATAATAGAAATAAATTTTTTCATTTATTTATAAAAATAATAAAATTATATAGACTTCTTTATAGAAATATATATGTGGTATACTTTTTTAAGATAGCCTTGGTTAAATAAAACTAATAAAATATAAAATAAGATTGAAACAATAAATATAATAAATAAGGTTGAATATTTTCGATTTATATAATGGATGAGCCTATTTTTATAATATAAAATTCAAAGAGAAAAGATAAAAATAATTATTATATTTTTTATGATAAATTTTCGATCAAGCTGTATACTAATAGTTTTTTTTAGAACAAACCATGTAAATAGTCGAAGACAAAAAGATGAAAATCAAAAAGCTAGTGCAGAATAGTGAATAATTCAAGATCTGACGGAAAAAAATGTAAATATTGCCGTAAAAAAAGTTGTGGCTCATAATATCATAACTCTTTCCTTTATTTTTCATAGGCCTCAAAGACAAGAGAAGTTAAACATACTAAGAATATTAAAAATTAAGAAAAATCAAGCATAAATTAATAATTCTCCTGAAATATAAAATTTTTCTCAAAATGCTATTATTGCTAATTCAGGTCAAAAACTAACCAATAATGCACTTATACTGAAGCCAACAATAGAAAAATAATTATAAAAGAATGATGTCAATTGATTTAAATTTTCATAATTTTTTTGTTCAGAAAGTTGGCTTACTATCGGTAATATAAGTCCCATAATTGGTCAAATAATCATATTTCCAATATAAAACAGACTGAGAAAATTCGCATAATACCCAGCTGCTTCAGCTCCGAGAAAGTAAACTACCATCTGCTGAATTATCTGTCCAAAAACATTCCCTATATTTGCACCAAGGAATGCCCAGAGGGCATAGTTACGATATTCTTTCAACATTGGTTTATCCCATTCAAAGCAACCTTGCATTAGTAACGTGTGATATTTGAATCAATAGAGGAAGCCCGCAATCAATATACCTACACCAAGTCCTAAAAGCCAGTTTAAACTATACCATTCAATAGTTCATCTTCCAGTAAAAAAACAAAAAAAAGTAAATCAGACTGTTGTCCAAATTTTTATAAATTCGACAAATTGATAATCAAAAGTTTTTTGGAATGCGATAAAAATACTTTGAAGTGTCTGAAAAAGATTGATTCCGAGAAAGTACAAACAGAAATACTTCAAAATTTTTGCTGAGATGGGACTCTGAAAATATTCTGCTGAAAGCCAATCAGCTCCAAACCAAAGGCAGAGAGAAATTCAAATCGCAGTAAAAAACTGAACTCCTAAACTAAGAAAGATCGTAGTTTTAATCTGATTATATTGTTTTTTTATCCAAAATTTTGGGAGGAAATATTGTAAACTCTCAGTTAAGCCTAGATCGTTATAAACATTGAGAAAGTTTATCAAACTAATGATACTATATAAAATCCCAACATCCGCGACACTTACTTCAGGAGAATTAGAAATCAAAAGTCTGACTAAATATCCTGCTGGTGCTATTAAATACGAAAAAAGATAGAGCCAAAACCCTTTTTTAACAAGTTTTTGTCCTAAATTTTCATCTTCGAGGAGATCGAGGTTTTTGTCAGATTTCTTCATCTTTTTATGATAATACAAAACTAGCGTCGTATTTTTCGGACGTTGAGATTGATGTTTTGATAAGAGGTTTACCAGCTCTTTGCAAATCTAAGATCTCCATTGGTAAAGAGTCTAATATCTTTGATACCGTATCTTACCGCAGCAAGTCTATTGATTCCCATACCAAAGGCAAATCCCGTTCGTCATTCTTCAGGATTGATTCCTGCTTCTTTGAGAACATTAGGATGGATCATTCCTGCTCCGAGGATTTCCATTCGTTTTGACATTTCTTTTTTTCAGGTTTTAGGATTGAGATATTCATATCTGGTATCAATTTCAAAACCAGGCTCTACAAAAGGGAAATATCCTGGCCTCATTCTGATTTCAACCGGTTTTTGAAGTGCTGCACTGAGAAAATCTTTGATTACGGTTTTGAAGTGTCCGATACTCACATTCTTGTCAATGTAAATTCCCTCAAACTGATAAAACATGGTATCATGCGTTGCATCCACATTTTCAAATCTGTACACTCTTCCTGGCAAAACCGCTTTTACAGGAACGCCATATTTTTTAATTACATAATTCTGAGCTGCAGAAGTATGAGTTCTCAAAACATAGTTTTCTCCTCTCTCATCTTTCTCAGCAAGATAGATCGTATCATGCATTTCTGTCGCTGGATGAGAAACGGGAATATTTTCTGCTTCAAAATTCTCAAATTTACTTACAGCATCCTTCCCATTTTCAACGATAAATCCCATTCCATGAGCGATGTCTTCAAGTTCCCTTCTTACTTTGGTCAAGAGTGAATAGTGTCACATTTCAGGTTCGATCCCTGGCAATGAAATATCTATCAAATCCTGACTCAATTGTTCGTTAATCTCTCTAATCTTGAGCTGATCAAATTTTGCTTGATAAGCCTCTTGAAAAGCGGTTCTCATCGAAGACAAAAGTCAGCCTTTTTCTTTTTTTTCTTCAGGACTCATACTTGCCAAAGCCTTGAGTTGCTCACTAAGAATTCCCTTTTTACCCAAAATTGCTTGATACCACGCTTCTAGCTTTTCTAAAATATCTATGTTATTAAGCTTTGCAAGCTCTATTTCTCTGTCCAACATTTTTGCATTCACCAAAAAATAAAAAACTGACTTTAGTGTATCGTTTTACCTTTTCTTTTCAAGATTAAATATATATTATCTTTTTCTTTTTGGAAAAAATCCTCAAGAGTGACTCGAGGATTTTTTTGTACTGGTTTACTTCTGTTTGGAGTAGCTTTGTACTATTAGACAGAAGGAGAATACCAGGAGAAGTCCGACTACGAAAGTCCCTATAAAACGCATTATGTTATCATGAACCTGGAGGCTTTCATATCCTATCATGAGAACAAGGGCTGTAACTAGACATAGTGCCGCTAGAGCAAGTTTTTTGAGTTTCATAACCGATGGTTTTTTGATTAATATGTATTTTGTTTTCTTGTATAATATATTTTTTATAGAAAAAGTCAAGTAGAAGATAAAAAAAATATAAAAATTTGACAAAAATAAAAAATATTATAAAATATTAGTGTATTTATTTCTTATATGTAAAAATCATGAAAAAAATCGTAAAGAAAATCGTTCACAAGCCAGAAGCAGAAAGATCAAAGACTGAAAGATTGCTTAGAGACATTGCATTCTTTGGTGTGATTGTGTGTGTTGCAATGATGACTTTTTTGGTAGTTCATGTAGAAACTGCTCAAGTAGAAGCCGATTCAGCATTGATTTCTGCTCAGATCGAAGCTCAGCAGGTTGCTTTTATTAGATAAGAGATCAAAAAGTCTGACTCTAGTCACTGAACGAGGTTGCTTGTTCAGTTTTTTTTATTTTTTTAAATAAGCGTTTTATGGCTTGATTTTTAGCATGATTTCTCTAATCTAAAAGGGATTTATTTTGAGAAATTTTCAGATGAAACCTTTGCAGCTCTACAATACCCTTACGCGTTCCAAGGAGGATTTTATCCCACTTCTTGCTGATCCAGCGAATAAAAAAGACAAAGTCTGACTTTATTCTTGTGGTCCTACTGTGTATTCCACTCCTCATATTGGGAATTTTAGGGCAACTTTTACTGCTGATCTGATTAGAAATACGCTTAACTATTTGGGATATCCTGTGATTTCTGTTATGAATATTACTGATGTGGGACACTTGGTTTCTGATGCCGATGATGGAGAAGATAAGCTCGAAAAATGATCAAGACTAGAATCTTGTTCCGCTTGGGATATTGCAAAAAAATATGAAGAACTTTTTCTCTCCGATATTGCAGAGCTCAATATCGATCGTTTTGATGTAATGCCTAGAGCTACCGATCATATTGCTGAGCAGATTGCTTTGGTTCAAACCCTGGAAAATAAAGGATATACTTATACTATCGAGGGAGATGGAATCTATATGGATACTTCCAAAATCTCAGACTATGGTAAGCTTATGGGGCCAAATTACAAAAAAAGACTTGCAGATCTCAATGCTTGAGAGAGAGTAGAAATGAAAGGGAAGAAAAATCCAACAGATTTTGCTCTTTGGAAGTTTTCACCTACAGATACTCAGAGACAGATGGAACGAGATTCTCCACGAGGAAAGGGCTTTCCAGGTCGACATATTGAGTGTAGTGCCATGTCGAGTAAATACTTGGGAGAGAGTTTTGATATCCATCATGGAGGATCAGATCATGTTACGATTCATCATACCAATGAGATTGCTCAATCTGAATGCTGCTTTGACCACAAACCTCGAGTAAAATATCGATTGCACAATGAGTTCCTTCAGGTAGATGGGGGAAAGATGAGTAAGTCTTTGGGGAATACCTATTCTCTCAAGGATATTAAAGATCGTGGATTTTCTCCACTTGATTTGAGATATTTTTATTTTAAGGCTCAATATACCAATTTCCTCAATTTCACACGAGAGGCACTCACTCAAGCCAAAAATGAAAGACTCTGACTGATCAAAAAAATAAAAAATCTGATTCAAAATCAGGATTCTCTCTCTTCTATCGACTCAGACCTACAAAACAAATTTGACCAAGCTCTTGGCGATAATCTCAATACACCAAAACTCCTTACTCAGCTTCATATTGCACTTTCCGAGCCTCATGCCAATACTTTAGATATCGTAAAAGATCTTGAAGAAAAAGTACTAAAAATCTGACTCTTCTCTGCTGATGATTCCTCAGAAATTAGTGTACCAGATGAGATTCTTGCTCTTGCTGAGCAGAGAAAGCAAGCCAAAGCTGACAAAAATTATGCTCTTGCAGATCAGATTAGAGCCGAGCTTCTCGATCAGTGATGGGAAATTAAAGATACCAAGGATGGTTTTGAATTGATAAAAAATTAAAGAGAATTAATCTTTATTTGTCATTTTTAAGATTGAAATGATATACTCAGAGGCTGATACGAGATCTAAATTCATTGATCCAAAACTTTATGCTCAACGTTGGAAAGAGGAATATATCGTGAGAGAACGATCCTTTACTGATGGGCGTAAGCTCCCCGGAGGAAAAAGATCAGCCCCACTTTTTCTTGACTATCTTCTCAAGATGTATGGACTAAATCTCGCGATTATTGAGGCGAAGAAATATGGTCTTCCTGTGACAGAAGGGCTTGAGCAAGTTAAAAATTATGGAAAGAAACTCGGGGTGAGGTGGGTCTATACTTCCAATGGAGAAGAGATTTATGAACGAGATATGCAGGAGGGGAGTGGAAAATTACTCACATCTTTTCCAAGTCCTGAGGAACTCTATGAAAGATATACGGATGAGCATGCCGTTCTTAGGCAACAGCTTTTATCCGTTCCTTATTTTCTTGATAGTGATAAAAAGCCTCGTTACTATCAGGATTTGGCTATTACTAGAGCATTGTCGGCTTTAGCAGGGGGTAAGGAAAGAATCTTACTTACGCTTGCAACGGGGACTGGAAAAACCTTTATTGCATTTCAGATTGTTTACAAGCTTCTCCAAGCAAAATGGTCAAAAAGCTGATTTAATCGTCGTCCTCGTGTGCTGTTTTTGGCGGATAGAAATATTTTGATCGATCAGGCACTCAATACTTTTAATCCTATAGAAAAAGACTGCAAGAGCATCAAAGGATCGGAAATCAAAAAGGCACTTGGGAAAGTCCCTACCAGTGCAAATGTGTTTTTCTCGATTTATCAAGCTTTGATTTCAGGGACGGATGAGGAGACTGAAATTACAGAAGAAAATTTAGTTGGTAATGAGGCTGTGGAGAGTGGATATTACCGCCAGTATGATCCAGATTTTTTTGATCTTATTATTATTGATGAATGTCATAGAGGAGGAGCAAAGGACGATGGGAACTGGGCAGAAATCCTCAAATATTTTTCATCAGCAGTGCATCTTGGGATGACAGCCACACCAAAGAATCAGGATAATATCAATACTTATGCTTATTTTGGTGAGCCAGTTTATCAATATTCACTCAAAGAAGGAATAGAAGACGGATTTCTTACCCCATATAAAGTCAAAAGAATCCGAACGAACCTTGATGAATTGGTGATTGATGACAAGGTGGAGATTCTCGGTGGAGATAAAGAAAAAGATTTGTATGAGCTCAAGGATTTTGATAGAAAAATTATCGTTCCTGAGAGGATAGATCTCATTGCAAAAACGATCCTAGAACATATCAAACCTCATGAAAAGACGATCATTTTCTGTGTGGATCAGGAGCATGCAGCACTGATGAGAGATGCGATCAATAAACATAAAACGGTTCGTGATGGAGATTATTGCGTGAGAGTGACGAGTAATGAAGGAGAAATCTGAAGAAAATATCTTGAGCTTTTTCAAGATAATGGGAAAACGATCCCTACTATTTTGACCAGTTCGCAAATGCTCACAACAGGGGTAGATGCAAAGAATGTCAGAAATATCGTTTTGCTCCGTAGTATTGGAAGTATGGTCGAGTTTAAGCAGATTATTGGTCGTGGGACAAGAGTCTTTGAGGGGAAGGATTATTTTACGATTATTGATTTCACTGGAGCAACGAACCTTTTCTATGATGAGAAGTGGGATGGTCCGATGTGTACGGAGTCTGTAGAAGACCAAGTAAAAGAGTCAAAAAAAGAAAAAAATCAGACTTTTGATCCTGTTTCTTCTGTTGATTATGAGGAGCCTCATATTCCAAAGCAGAAACTCAAAGTCAAACTCCTGGATAATAGAGAACTCAAAATTATCAATATTGAGACCAGATATATTGGAGAGGATGGGAAACCGTTAACAGCAGAACAATATCTCTTGAGCCTCGTTGGTAAGCTTCCAGCACTGTATCAGTCAGAAGAGCAACTGAGAAACCTTCGGTCGGATCCAAAAACAAGAGAAGATTTGCTCGGAGAGCTAAGAAAAATTGGACTGGATGAAGAGCATTTTAGTTTGCTTCAGGCGATGTTTGAAGCTCCAGAGAGTGATCTTTTTGATGTCTTGACCTATCTGAGTTATGGTGAGGAAATGAAGACAAGAACTGAAAGAGTTGAGCGAGTGCTAGAACAATCTTTGATGAAAAAATCTGAAAATCTGAGTGCAAAAACTTTTTTAGAGTATCTCTTGGCATATTATCAGGAGCATGGAAGCACGGAACTTGTGCAGTCCAAGATGGGAGAACTAATTAAGCTCTATGGTCGTGGTCAGATCAATATTGTGGATTTTACGAAGACCTTTGGTGGGCAGGAGGTATTGATGCAGGTATGGAAGGACTTACAGAGGGAGTTATTTAGGATTTAGATTATGTATAATATAAGAGATGGGTAAATTTGAAATTTTAACATTATCACTTTCATTAATTTCAATGTTGATTTCTTGATGATCGTTATGGCTCTCGTATAAGACTATAAAAGAGAATGAAAAAATTATAAAAAAGAATAAATGGCATCAGTTGCTTTCAGAAAAAGAACTTCCATGCTCTATTCCGGTAGATAGCCCTTGACAGCACTGTTTTTCTGAATTGAAAGTCCATAGACAGTTGAATAATTGAGAATTAGATCGAGTTTTAATGGATTTTGAATGAGATGTAGTAGATAGTTATGAAGAGGCAATAAAAACAAGAGAAAAGATTTGAAAGTGTTGTAATTTTTACTCAAAACAGGGTATTCTAGATTATTTAGCGGTTAATTATGGATGTGAAATAGATGATAGGTTTATTTAAATATAATATTTATATTTTCTTTTTTAGTATTAAGTTTTGTGCTTATGCAAATAAATATTAAGATACATAAAAAAATACAAGAAGATTGGACTCTTAACTTGGACTCAAAGATTGCACTTCTAATCTGAGAAAATGGTTGTGGGAAAACTTCTATTTTAGAATCTGCCTTCAAAACATGTTTAGAAGATAATCAGAAACTTGTTATAGTGTTTTCTTCTGGATTGAATGAATCTTATTCTTTTATTTTAGAGGAGTATAAAAAAAAGATAAAACGTCTAACTTATAGAGGTTGGAGTAAGCAAAGATTAAATGGTTTTTTCTTTAATAGGCATCGAGCATCTCTCTTGATTTTTTTTGCTTTTTGATTGGTTGATGGTAAAGTAAGGTCATTTCTATCTAAAAAATATAATATTACTGAACTATGATTCAACTATAGTGTGTGTATTGATAAATCATATATATATCGTTTAAGTAAGTGATACTGAGAGGAAGATAGTTCATTATTGACTTCTCAGTTTCATATCTGGTTAGATAATTTATTAACTAATAGTGTAATAAGCGGGGATTCTACGCCTGCACAAGTGGATTATGATTTTTCTAGTCAAAAAAAATTTTCGGAACTTGTTTTATCTTCTAATTGTATTACGAGCGTTTTCTGATCTACTTCTGAGAGGTTTGACTTTATGAAAGAATTGCTTTCTTTTTTCGGGCTCTTGACACATAAAAATCGTTTCTTGGATATTGAGGATACAAGAATTTATTTAGGATCTTTTTGAATACAGGGATTGAGTGATGGAGAATTTCAGTTATTAAATATTTATGCTTTATTAGATCTTTTTGATAATGAAAATACTTTATTTTTATTTGATGAAATCGATTCTCATCTACATTATGAAAATATTAATATTATTTGGAAGAAGTTCTGAGAAATAAAGGGGAGGTTAATAACTACTACTCATATTCCAGATTCTATTATGATGAATGAATTTGAAGACATTAAATTGGTTAAAAATGGTCTAATTGATGCTGAAAAAAAGGCTAATGCCGTTATTAATAGGTTGGGGAATCTTTGTGATATAGATATTTATGCTAAAAAATATGCCTCTAAGATACAGTATTTAGCTCTTGTTGAGGACGAAACCGATTGGATAATTTTCACAGAATTAGTCAAAATAAAGTTGGGAGATCAAGCTTACAATAAATTAAAAAAGATTCAATATATTAAATGCTCATCTGGATATGATACTCATAATCAGCTGTTTGCAGATTCAAAAAAGAAACGAATAGAAAAATTAAATATTGTTGTTTGAACAGATAGTTCTATTCAATCTATATTTTGTATTTGTGACAGAGATAATTTGCCTCTATCTTCTATAAATAAGAATATGAAGGTTATTGGAGAAAAAGTTAGTATAAGTCATGGAAATGTTTTTGTTTTATCTCGAAAGAGAAAACAGATTGAGAATTATTTATTGTCTTATTCTATGTTAAAGAATCAATGATTATTAGATCAAATAAATGCCAAGATTGCTCCTATACATCAGCTCGTACAGAATAATGCTTGTGATAATGAATGAATTCAGAATGTAGAGATAAAAGATGATATAAAAGTTCTTTATTCTGATAGTGATTGAGTTGATTATGAAAGGCTTAAACAGATTCTTTTAGATATCCCTGATTCTGAGATTTCATCAGATATTGAGTGTATGTATCAATTTATTCAATCAAAAATGACAAATTAGTTTTATTTTTTTATTTTAAAATATGTCTAACCTTCTTCCTGCTAATCGACAACTAAAAAAACTCTGAGAAATAGCAAAAGTTTTTTCTTGATCCGCTGCACCTCAATGACAAGAAAATTTTGAAAACGGAAAAGTTCCATTTATCAGAACTTCTGATCTTGGTCAACTTGTAGATCAGATTTACTTAACTAGCACAAGAGATCTAGTAAATCAGCAATGTATAGATTCTCACAAATTGGTAAAAGCTTTAAAGGGGACAATTATTCTCCCTAAAAGTTGAGCTTCCATTTTAACAAATAAAAAAGCTATTTTGGGCATTGATGGTTATTTAGTTTCTCATCTGGCTTGAATTTATGTAGAAAATAAAGTTACTACTAAATATCTTTTTTATCTTTTTCTTAGAATTAATATCTCAGAGCTATCGGAAAATGAAGCATATCCATCATTGAAACTTTCAGACATTGCTCAAATCCAAATTCCCCTTCCCCCACTTGAAGAGCAAAAGAAAATTGTCGCCTATCTGGATGAGCTCAATGCAACGATCTCCAAGCTCAAGAGCGAATATCAGTCTCAACTTGCGATGCTTGATGAGATGCGAAATAGTAGTCTTGACCTAGCTTTCTGAGGATCTAGAGAGAGGGAGAGAGAGAGAGCATACAACTTAAATAATTGGAAATGGGTAAAGCTTGGCGAAATTGCAAAAACTCAGAGTGGTGGAACTCCTAGCAGGTCAAATCCATTATATCGATGAGAGGGGATTGTTCGATTGAAATCATGAGAGTTGGAAGATAATGATTGTATTACAAAATATACAGAAACAATTACTTTATTGGGGCTTGAAAATTCTTCTGCAAAAAAGTTTACTAAAGGAACTTTATTGCTTGCTATGTATGGAGCAACTGCGTGAAAGTTAGGAATTCTATGAATAGATGCGGCAACAAATCAAGCTGTTTGTGCTATTCAAAATACTCAAAATAAGTTCGTCGAAAAGTATATTTACTATTTTTTGTTAAAAGAGAGGGATAAGATTATTAGAGATAGTTTTTGATGAGCTCAACCAAATATTAGTAAGACTTATATAGATAATATTGAGCTTCCTCTTCCTGACTTAGAAACGCAATCTCAAATCGTTGCTCATCTGGATCAAGTCCATCAACAGATTACTATGCTCAAAACTCAAGTAAATAGTCAGATCGAGCACTGCGATGAGCTCTGGCAGAGTAGTCTAGAAAAAGTCCTCACTCAAGGAGTGGAATAGAATCTAAAGTCAGATTTTTCTTCTCTTTCTCCTTGAAAAAGTTGGAGTTATCGTTATAAAGTATTCGTTTTCAAATACTTTCTGTGCACAAAATGAAACAACTAACAAAACTTATGATGACCAAGCAAACGGTCTTTAATATAGAGGAGCTTACTAGCTATCTTCAAATCCCTACATCAGCAGGCTTGAAAAGTTTTTTGCAAAGAGCGAAACAGTCAAAAGCTTTGCTTAATCCGATCAAAGGAATTTGGACTTTCCCGGTATATGATCCTTTTGAGTTCTCATGCAAACTCAATCCTGATGCTTATATTTCTTGTGAAACGGTACTTTTTAGAGAAGGTATTTTCTTTCAGTTTTATGGGAATACTGTCAGCTCAGTTACCTTCAAATCAAGGAGTTACGATATTGGTGGTCAGCATTTTATCTATTATCGTATTCAGCCAAAGATTGCTCAAAATCTGATCGGAATAAGAGATTATGATCGTTATCGTATGGCAACTCCTGAGAGAGCTTTGTGTGATTATATCTACCTTCATCCCAAGGCGAGTATTGATGCTCCAGAGTTGATCAATCAGAGAAGAATAGAAAAACTCTATCCATTCTATCCTAAAAAAACGGTTTTAAGAATTAAACAGCTTCTCAATGCTCAATCATAATAAACACAAAGAGTTTATGTTCAAAATTCTTATTCGTATTTTTCAAAGTCCGCTTAAGGATGTACTTGCTTTCAAAGGAGGAACGCTGGCTTTCCTTTGCTATGGTTTACCGAGATTCTCTACAGATATTGATTTAGATTTACTAGATTATAGTAAGGAGTCAGATCTATTAGAGATAATGCAGGATATTTTGGAAGATATTGGAGAAATTAAGAATATGACTTTAGGAAAGGAGCTTCATCGTTGGATTTTTCGCTATGATCCATCGGCTATGAATATCAAAGTAGAGGTCAATAAAAGACCGCTTGATGGCAATACTTATGAGCGAAAAACCCTTGAGAATACTCAAGTATATTGTATGAGTCAGTCTTCTATGGTAGCAAATAAGATAGTTGCTCTTTATGAGAGAGCGTATCCTAGAGATCTCTTTGATGTATATTATTTCCTTGCTCATGATTTCCCTTGTGATAATGCAGTGATTGAGCTTAGGTCAGGGAAGTCTCTACATGAGCTTATCTGAGAGCTTCAAGAGATTATCCAAAGGTATTTCCTTCCCAATACCGTACTTACAGGGCTAGGAGAACTGCTCACTGATACTCAAAAACTCCGAGTAAAAAAGCATCTTGTCACTGAAACCGTAGCACTTCTCGATCAATATCTTCAAAAAAATAAATAAAAATCTGATTTTATTTTTTGTTTAATCTTAGTATGCAAGCACAAATCAATCGTATTACTGATATTCTTCGCCGTGATGATGGAATCTCTGGTGCAATGCATTATACAGAGCAGATCAGCTGGATTCTTTTTCTAAAATTTCTTGATGATTATGAAACGGCTCATGAATTGGAAAGTATGCTCAATGGTAAGGAATATACCAGATTACTCGCACCTGCTTATCAGCGATCCTCTCGAGCGGCTCCTAAAAAAGATGGAAAGTTAGATCATACCAAGGCTCTTGTTTGAGATGATCTCAAGGATTTTGTCAATACTCAGCTTTTTCCTTATCTCAAGTCTTTTCGTAATGGGGAGAGTAACTATCATAGTATGAAGTACAAAATCGGAGAGATTTTCTATTTTCTAGAAAATAGAATAGAAAACTGAAATACGATCAGGGAGGTTATTAATATTATTGATGAAATGAATTTCCAATCGCAGTCAGATTTATTTGAACTTTCTAAAATTTATGAAGACCTTTTGCAAGGGATGGGGAATGATGGAGGAAATAGTGGGGAATACTATACTCCAAGAGCGGTTATTAAGGCAATGGTAGAGTGTCTTGATCCAAAGATTTGAGAAACAATCTATGATGGTGCCACAGGTTCTTGTGGTTTTCTGATAGAAGCGTATCAATATCTCAGACCTCAAGCTAATACGACTGAGCAGCTTACTTGGCTCAATCATAAAGCTTTATGGGGAAATGAAAAGACGCCAATTGCCTATATTATGGGAGTAATGAATATGATTCTCCATGGTATTGAAAATCCTAATATTAACAAGAAAAATACGCTTGTAGACAATATTAGGGATTTTGAAGAAAAGGATGCTTATGATATTATTCTTGCAAATCCTCCCTTTTGATGAAAAGAAAAAGATGCTATTCAGTCTAATTTCCCTATCAAGACCAATGCGACAGAGATGCTTTTTCTCCAACATTTTATGAAAAGATTAAAAACCTGAGGAAGGTCTGCGATCATTGTCCCAGAGTGAGTTTTGTTTAATACTTCCAATGCTTTTCAGGAAGTCAAAAAGCAGTTACTCTCAGATTTTAATTTGCATTCTATAGTTTCTTTGCCTGCTGGGATTTTCTTACCATATAGTGGAGTTAAGACCAATATTATCTTCTTTGACAAGACCAAAGCTACCGAGCAGATTCGATATTATGAGATTGACCTTGGTCGTAAATTGACTAAGAATAAGCCAATCACTTATGAGGAGCTTCAATCAATGATTTCAGCTTTCAAAAAAAGAGAAGTCTGACCTCATTCTTGGATTGTGCCATCTTCAGAGATCAAAGACTATGATCTCTCTGCTAAAAATCCTGCAAACATCAAAGAAATTATCCATAGAGCTCCAAATGAAATTATGGAAGATATTATCAGGACTAATACAAATATATATCAACAACTTGACAATCTGCAAGCGATCCTTAAAAAGTAAAATATTAGAAAATTTATATTACCGTTGTATTTTTAATGCTATCCAGAAGAAAAAAGAAAAACCAAAATAAACGTTTGCTTCTCGTTCTTTGATCCTTGATAATACTCGTCCTCCTGATTATTTTTGTAAAAAGACTAACAAATAGTTCTTGAAGTAATGCACAGACCGGGGCAGTGCTATCAGGAGATATTCAGAGTGGGGTAGTGGCACTCTCTCCTGTAGAGGAGGCAATTCTCAATGATCTTCCACTAACTTGAATCACTGATCCTCAGACAACAGCTTGAGAAGTCGCTATAAATTCAGAGAGTCTTGTACAAAATACTGCACTCAGTACTGGTTCACAAACTACGAGAATACAGACCAACTCAGCTTCCACAACAGGAGAAAAAAAGAATCAAAATTCTGATCTTTTCCCCGTTGCTCTTTGTAATAATATCGTTAGTCTCTATCAATGCATTATTGAACAGGCCCCTATCGAAAACCAAGCTCTTATGCAAGAGAAACTCAAAAAATCTACAGCACAACGAGCATTATTGGCCTCTCCTCAACTTTCTGAGATTTGCCAAAAAATCAGTCAGGATCCAACCTTTATTCTCGTAAAGAATCATTACGGAACTTGAGACTTTAACTGTACTTTCTAGCCCTTAATTTTTTAAAATGTATCTGTATAGTTTTTCATCACTTGCTTGGCAAGATGGAGTTTTTTCGGCTCCTACGCTTGATCCCAAGTTTAAATCTTGAGACCTGATCAAAAATGATGAAGGCTATTTTCTCGTTTTGGGAGAAGAAATTAGTTTCCCAGAACTTTATCATAATCTTTATCCAAATACCCAAGATTTTATGCTCGTAGAGCAATCTCTACTTTCTCTTTGGAATATGGCACTTTTGCATCGAATGGTGTATCAGCGATTCTCTAGTTATAAGGTGGTTGTAAAGCTTTTTCTTGACAAAGATATTCCCTCTCTCTTGCAAAAAAGGCCCTCAAAACTATCTTCTAAAAAACAAAAATCTGAAATTACCCTTGGTAAAAATCAGATTTCGACTGATTCTTCCCAGATTCTCGTAGTCGCTCCAGACCTCTGGACGCTCAATAATGCACTACTTTCTTCTCAAAATGCACTTCTCCTTACCAATCAGGATACCCAGTCCAAAAAAAATACCAATCGACGAGCTATAAAATCTTGAAAGAATCAAATAATCCTGACTACAGCTGCTGAGATTTTTCAGGATTTTAGTCATTTGACTCATGTGTATATGCTTGAGCCTCAAAAACGATATTACGCATCACAGCAAGAACCAAGATACAAGGTGCAATCCGTTTTAGAAAAAATGGCAGAATTGACTTGAGCAAAATTTTCTATTATCAATTCAGAGGATCTTGCTGTATAGCTTGTATTATCATTTCTTCAGTACAAAAAATGCCTTGAGATTATTAAGTTCTCTGGGGTATTTTTAAGAAAAAAGACTAAAATCAGACTTTTCATCTTTTTTTAGTCCCTTATACAGTTTTATCCAAATACATTTCTATTCACAAGTTCTCTCTTGATATATTCAGGATTATTTGCTGCCTGCAAAATTTGTTCAACCGTCAATTGTCCTTGCATAAAACGCTTGAGGAGGCTTTCTTCCATGAGTTCCATACCAATGTTTTTCCCAGTATACATTACAGATTTGAGCTGGTTGAGTTTATTTTCTCTAATAAGATTTGCCACGGCTGTTGTGTTGATCAAGACCTCTTGGGCAAGGGTTAAACCTTGATTATCTTGTCTTTTGAGGAGTTTTTGAACAATGATCGCAGAGAGATTTTCTGCCAGTTGAGTTCTAATCTGGTTTTGTTCATCAGAGTTAAAGGATCCAATAATCTTATTGAGTACTTGTTCAGCAGATCTAGCATGAATCGTAGTGAGTACTAGGTGCCCCGTTTCAGCAAGCAAGATCGCATTTCTAATCCCATCCAGGTCTCTAATCTCTCCAAACAAAATTACATCAGGTCTTTGTCTGAGAGAAAACTTCATTGCACTAGAGAAGCTTGTTACATCCTTCCCCAGTTCTTTTTGATCAATGATACTTTCTTTAGGTTCAAAAATATATTCGATTGGATCTTCAATGGTCAAAATATGTTTCTTGTCATTTTGATTAATTTCTTCAATCATTGCAGCAAGAGTGGTAGATTTTCCAGATCCTGTTGCTCCCGCCAAGAGTACAATCCCATTTTCTCTATGAGCGAGTTCCTTAAAAAGAGGAGGAAGTCAGAGCTTTTTGAGCGTTGGGATTTCCTTTCTGATGAGTCTCATTACGATCATAATGTGCCCCCTCTGTCTAGAAATATTGACTCTGTATCTTCTCTCTTGGTAGCCGATACCCAGATCAATACTTCCATGTTTTTCAAAAAAATCAATACCAGTCTGATTCATTAGCGTGAGTGCAATACCATTGAGCATATCATCATCTAGCTTTTCAAGCTCCTTTTCTCTGATGACATCTTCCATTACTCTAAGGGTTGGTGGCTCATTATAGGTCAGATACATATCACTTGCCCCTTTCTCTGCCATTAGGCGACTAAGATATTCTAGATATTTAGCAGGATCGGTTGATTTGAATCAGCTTTTTTCTGGCATTTGTATGCAAAAATATAAGATAAAGAACAATCCTGATTATACATATCATTCTCCCTTTTGTCAAAAAAAGCCCTTGAAAACTCTTTACAAAAACTTATTATGAAAAGCAAGTTTTACTTTTGATTTTTGGACTATGGCGATTAAACTAACTCCTAGAGCGCAAGACTTCTCCCAGCGATATAATGACTTGGTAAAATATGCAGATTTAGCAGAAAATTCAGCCGTGAGAGGATGTATGATTATCAAGCCTTATGGATATGCAATTTGGGAAAACATGAGAGATATTCTTGATCAAATGATCAAAAAAACCTGACATCAAAATGCTTATTTTCCTCTCTTTATTCCAAAATCTTATTTTTCCAAGGAGGCTTCTCATGTTGCAGGATTTGCAAAGGAGTGCGCTGTAATTACCCATTATAGACTCAAAAATTCTGAAAATGGTGAGGTTATCGTTGATCCAGAAGCGAAACTCGAGGAAGAGCTTATCGTTCGTCCAACTTCAGAGACTATTATTTGGGATTCGTATAGAAATTGGATTAATTCTTATCGTGATTTGCCACTTATGATTAATCAATGGGCAAATGTTGTAAGATGGGAGATGAGAACGAGAATTTTCTTGAGAAGTGCAGAATTTCTGCGACAAGAAGGTCATACCGCACATGCCACACCTGAAGAAGCTGATGCTGAATCGAGAAAAATGCTTGGAGTATACTCAGATTTTGTGCGTAACTTTATGGGAATTTATCATTATAAGGGAGAAAAACCTTTTCATGAGAGATTCGCAGGAGCAGTTGCAACCTATACTTTTGAGACTATGATGCAAGATGGAAAAGCTCTACAAGCCTGAACTTCTCACAATCTTGGTCAGAATTTTGCCAAAGCCTTTGATGTAAAGTTTACCAATAAAAATAATGAACAAGAATATGTTTATGCGACATCTCGAGGGGTAACTACAAGACTTATTGGAGGATTGATTATGTCTCATTCTGATGATCAAGGACTGGTCTTGCCTCCAGCAATCGCACCGATCCACCTTGTTGTAGTGCCAATTTTTAAGAGTGAGGATGAGCTATCTGAGATTATGCAGACTCTTCAGCCTCAGCTTGATCAACTTACTGAAATAAAGATCAATTCTGATATTCTTGGTCAGGTTTCACTTCCTTTCAAGATCAAAATTGATGACGATACTCAAAAATCTCCAGGACGAAAATTCAATGAGCGAGAGCTTAAATGAGTTCCTTTGAGAATCGCTGTTGGGAAAAGAGATCTTGAACAAGGACAGGTTGAACTTTTCAGAAGAGATACTATGGAAAAAAAGCTTGTAAAGGTTGAAAATCTAGCAGAGGAAATTCAAAACTTAATCCTAGAAATTCAGAAAAATATCCTCGCAAAACATCAGCTTTTCACTTTGGAAAATACCTTTACTGCGGATACTTATGAGGAGCTTAAAGAAAAAGTTGAAAAATGATTTGTGCTTGCACACCGAGATGGGACACTTGAAACTGCAGAAAAAATCCAAGATGAACTTAAAGCAACGATCAGATGCTTGCCATTTGATATGGGACTAGAAGAAGGTACAGATCCTCTCAGCGGAAAACCAAGTCCAAGAAGAGTAATTTACGCAAAGAGTTACTAAAAACAAAACTCCAAAATCAGCTTTTTTATCTTTTTATCGAGACAAAAGGCAATGTATGGACTCTACCAATCTCCGATCCGAAGGAGCCTCCAGGCAGATATTTATCGTAAACCGCATGGTTTTATCTATCTTTTTGGCAAAGAGTATTTTTATCTCATAAAAGAAAAAAAAGTCTGACCTTTTACCTTTAGAGAGTTTCAAGTGATGGGGCTAGAAATCCCAGATGATCGATCTAAAGTCAGAGAAGAACTCAAAAAAGTTAAGCACTACTTTGGCAAAAAATGGGGAAATATTTGTTTCCAATTTGGAATCATAAATGAAATTACTAGCTTTGATAATTATCGAGCTAGATCTCAAGATATCATCGGTAAAGTAAGGGGAATGAGACTCCAGAAAAGAGCCACCATCATCAAACAAACAGGGCTCAAGCTTGCTTTCAAGGAAAATATGCCTCAGTCAACGATTACTATAAAATTGGCCAAGTCAGACGAGGAGCTGCTTGCAGAGATGAATAGTGGATGTGCTGATAGAGTCAAAAAGGCTATAAAAAAAGGAGTAAAAGTCAGACTCTGAACTGAAAGAGACGATGCTGTCTTCTTTGAAAAACGACAAAATACCGCATGAGGAAAAGGATTTCATACTATCACAAAAGAGCAATATACTATGTTACTCAAAATTCTCAGAAAGCACAATCGAGGAAATGTATTTATCTCTGAGCTTAATGGAGAGCAAATTGCTGGAAGTATCTGTCTTTTCCGAGATAAGACGATCGTATATCTCTATGGATTTACAGATAGAAAATATACTAACCTCTGAGGACATCACTATCTCAAATATGGAATGTTTGAATGGGCAAGAGACCATGGTTTTGAATTCTGTGATCTCATGGGAGGAGCTCCAACAGGATTCCCTGAGCATCCTTTGGCTTGAGTGAGTAAATTTAAGGAGTCACTCGGTGGAATGAAGTCAGAATTTTATGGCTCTTATGATTTGGTGCTTAATCCGGTGCTTTATTATCTCTTCAAAACCTTTACGCGAATCAGAGCAAAATTTAAAAAATAAAAGCTACAATTTGTAGCTTTTTTATTAAACTATTGATAAATAATAAAAGTATAAAAAAACATTGACATATTCAAGGAAATATATATCACTACAAAAGTAAAAGAGGGTAGAAACAAAAAACCTCGCTATAAAGGTTTTAATACATAC
>ERZ773267.435-NODE-435-length-28122-cov-8.745751_pt1 | contig 28122 bp, 18 predicted proteins | sample MGYA00511959_ERZ773267 | MGnify/ENA primary metagenome ERZ773267 (study PRJEB29015, sample SAMEA2738165) | human oral metagenome | biome: human oral; feature: human-associated habitat; material: saliva | place: China | collected 2240 ... | reverse complement strand
TCGAACTGATGCAGCATATCGTAGAAAGAATCACAAGCGAAGTCAAAGGCGTAAACCGCGTACTCTATGACTTCACCCCAAAACCAAGCGGAACAATTGAGTGGGAGTAGCCTCACTCCCGTCGGTCGCGAGGCTACGCCTACCCAGTGAACTCGAGCTTCGCTCCGCGGAGCGACGAGTGAGCTGCTGGTAGCCCCTCTGCAAGGGTCAGGAGATGAGAACGAGAGAGAACTACCCAGTGAAGACAGCCTTGCGAAGTCTGAACTGTAGGTAGTACCTCCGCAACAGTCAGGAGACGAAAGCGAGTCAAAACACGAAGCTTGAGTCCCTGAGTGACTGCGCATTAAAGCACGAAGTTCGAATCCCTGAGCTACTGCGAGTGGGAGAATTATGTTTCGGGTAATAGCTTGCTTTGTGATTTAATGGAAAGCTATTAAACCCGAGCAACACATTAATATAGAGGTGTGTGGTTCGGGTTTATTTTATTAAGTTATGGTCGAGTTCTAACGTGACGGCTTAACTATAGGGAGCTTCACAACGACGGTCAGGAGACGAGAACAAGAGAGAACTACACAGTGAAGATGAGCTTTGTGAAGTCTGAACTGTAGGTAGTACCTCCGCAACAGTCAGGAGATGAAAGTGAGTTGAAGCACGAAGTTTGAGTCCCTGAGTGACTGCATATTGAAGCACATAGTTCGAGTACCTGAGCTATTGCGAGTGGGAGTGTATGTTTCGGGGATGGCTTGCTTTGTGATTTAAGGACAAGTCAGTAAACCCGAGCAACACTTGGATATAGAGGTGTGTGATTCGGGTTTATTTTATTAAGTTATGATCGAGTGCTAGAACGAAGGTTTGGCTATAGGTAGCTCATCTGCAAGGGTCAGGAGATGAGAAGAAGTGTATTAGCATGTAGTTAGAGTCCCTTAGTTACTGTGAGTGGTAGTGGTGAAAGCAGGCTGCGAAGCTTAATATATGTGTATTTTGACAAAAATTATACTTACAAAATCCAGGTAGTATTAGAAAAATATAGAAGTATACTAGGAAGCAAAATTTATTACAGGTTATTAATATATTGTAAGAATTGTAGGAATTTTATATGTGTATATCAAAGGTTTATGAAGATTTTTATATAATTTAGTTGTCAGAATAATAGAAATAAATTAATACATATATAAATTAAGAGAGAACATAGTAAAAGGCTGTATTTTATTTGTACGAGAAAGTTTTTTTGTATGTTAAATTAAAGGTATATCAATTGTAAATATAGGCATGCTTATCAAACAATAATAACAGTTTAATTTTAAGAAGAAATCAAATATTATCATTTTTATATTTATTTTTTATTGATTTGGGTAAATGAGTTGATCAACCAGGTTAAATGTGTAAATACTAGATTATCTGATTTCTAAACATCTATTGGGAGGATGTATGAAAAATAGATTTATGGTAAAACTTCTAATTACTTGTATTGGATTATTTTTAATAGAATACTTTATATTATGGTATTTAGAGATAGATCGTGAAAAAATGATTGAAAATATGATCCAACTTATGATACTTAATGTTGCGGGTTTAGCATTCTATACATGGTATGAAGACAATAGACGATCAAATGTTGAACTTGTTTTTGCATTTGATAGAAGATGGGATGAAATAATCAAAATAATAGATGATGAATTAAGTAAAATAACGAAAGAATTTGCAAAAGATAAGGCGGACAATAAGAACAAAGAGTATTTAATGCAATTAAAAAAAACTCAGAATAAGCTGAGGTTTTTATTAAAAAAAATAAACTATTATGAAGGTAAAAATATAAAAGAAAAAAGCTATATAGATCTAAATTCAGTTGTAGAGGGAATGAATGAGGCAATAACTTTAATACTTGATACAGAAAGGAATAAAAAAAAGATAAAAGAAATCTTGGATATTTATAAAAATAATTTGGAGAACATAAAAGATTATATTAATAAAACAAATATATACACTGATGATGATCAAATAATAAAGAATGTAGAAAAAGTAATTGAATATATTAAAAATTTCGAAGATGACAATGAAGATGATACAAATGATAGTGAGAATAGAACTGATATAAATGATAAAGAAGCATGTGATGGAATAATTGGGACATCAGTCGGAAACAATCGATATTTCAAGCCAAAAGCTGACTCAAATCATTATGTATACACGAGTCGTAATTGGAATGAAGAAGATAATGAGAACTATGGAACTTGGTATACAATTCCTAAAACAGGAAAAGGGAGTGTGAATTATAAAAAAGATTATTATTTTATAGTCAGGGAAGCAAATGAAGAAAATCTATATCCCTACCTTTTTATAGAAAATGGAAATTTAAAAAAAATGATTAAAAAGAAGAACAAGACTACTGGGGATAATCTTATTCATTTTTATTTTAAATGGAATAAATATGATTATACGTTAAAAGTTACTGATGAAAGAAATGGCATTACTTTACCTAAAGGTAAGTATGAATTAGGTGAGGCAGAATTAAAAGGGAAAACATTATATAAAATATCCAAGTAAAATTTAAAACTATTTATACACATTGAAATCAATAGGTATATCGAGTGTGTATAGTCAAATGACTGACAGGAGTGCGACTACGGGTACTCAGTGAACACAAATTAGATCCACGAACCGAACTATTCCTGCGGAGCAACGTGTAGATGTTACTAGTCATTCAAAGGTTTAGGAGGGGAAAACGAGTGCAGTGTATGAAGCTAAGTCCCTGAGCAACTGCGAGTTAGATAATTATGGTTCAAAAATATCTGCTTGAGGTTTCACTACTAGCTTTAACTCTGAGAATTACACATAAGTGAAAGTATATAACCTCAGAAATGGTTGTATTATTCAATAATACATAATAGTTGATTTTATAAAGACTAAGAAATGAGGATTTGTAATGAAAACAAAAATAATCATACTTGGAAATGGCTTTGACTTAGCTAGCGAATTACCAACTAAATATGAAGATTATTTCAATTATTATGAGAAACTATATGAAAACCAATTAGAACAAATAAGCGGTTTTTTTAATAACAGATGTTTGTATATAGATTCAGAAAAAAATGAAGTCAATAATTTAAATGAGGATAATGAAAGTTTAAGAACAACGATTAAAAAAATATTTAAATATGAAATTATTGAGATCTTAAATTCGTGTATGAATAACGATATTTCAATATGGGATATATATTTCTGGAATTCAAGAAGAAATAAAAAGCATATTAACTGGGCAGATGTTGAAAAAAGTATATCACATGTAATAAACAATATAGGGATATTCACATTCGCATATAACAATAATGATATATGCAAATATAAACTTAAAGATATAGATAATGAATATATTAATTTTATATCGCAGATTATTGTTCGTAAAGGATCAAAACTGCGCGGGCAATCAACGGAAGAATACCTGAATAGTATTTGTAATGATATAGATGTAGATAATAGATTCAAGTTATTAAGTACTGAACTACTTTACACAAGGTATAATTCAGGTAAAGATGAAGATTATTTAGATATTCTGAAGAAAGAACTTGAACTATTTGAGGAAAACTTTAGAAAATATATGACATATATAGTAGAAAATACAATTAATATAAACGAAGAAAATAAAGGTACTTATAGAAACAACTTTTTTGCAGTAACAAAAAACAGAACTGCAGATTTTTATATTTTAAACTTTAATTATACGGAGTTTTCTGGAGATAAAAAAGAGAATAAGGAGTACACATCAATACAGCGTGATAATAATAAAGTGAATTTAAAACAAAACAATGTCCATGGTACATACTATAGTAAGATTATTTTTGGTATCGATCAAACAAATCTAAGTAATGAAGCTTTTTTTCAATTTACTAAGACGTATAGAAAAATGGAGTTAGACAATCAAATACCCGCAGTAAAATTACCAGAAAAAAATAGAAAATTTATAGATGAAATCATTTTTTTCGGTCACTCTTTATCAGAAGCGGATTATTCTTATTTTCATAGTATTTTTGACTATTATGATATATATGGCTCAAATATAAAATTAAGCTTTAAGTATAGTACAGGTCGAAGCAAGAATGAATATGTAAAAAATATAATGAAATTACTTAAATTCTATGGCGAGAAAATGTTTGATAAATCTAGAGGAGATAACTTAGTTCATAAACTTATTTTGGAAAATCGTTTGTCCGTAGAAGATATTAAACTAAAAAAAATAGATAGACTAGCTTTAAAAAAATGAGAAAAATGTGTTAATGCCAAATCCATAAATTGTAAATAAGGTTCAAAAAATGAGTAAAAAAGATGATGTCAAAAAAATATTACTTACAAGTATTGAAGTAAAAAAAGGCTTAGATAATATTTCATTGTGTAGATGTAAAAAAATATTGAGTGGACAAAAGTATGTGAACAATCCAGATCCAGATATGTCTGATTTTGCAATACAGTTTTATGAGATTATATATGATGATTTAATTATTTTAGATGCCGATGGATATTTGAATAAAAATGATTTTGCTGGAGACACTATGTGTTCGTTTAATACTATTGCAAATAGAATTCCTGGTGCAGGTAAAAGTAGAGCTACTCGTACGGATTATAAAGTCTGGCCACCGTACTTACAAAAATATTATAATATGTATCATTGTTTAGCTAATTTTTGGTTGTTACCAATGGAAGTTGGTAGAAATGGTAATACTAAACTGAGTAAATCTAGGGCAACAAAGGATTATGTAGACAGATTTATAAAATATTACAGGGAATATTTTAGTTGCTATGAATGTAAATATGATGATTATACTAAAAAGTTTAATTATGAAGATGATTTCTTTGAGAAGCATTTTTTAGTGGGTGAAAATAATTTTGTAAGATTAATAAACAACGAATATGTTGTGAATGAGTTTTCAAAGGAGAGCCCGCAAGAGATTATCGGGAGCATGATAAAATTAATTGAAGGACGAGCAGAAGCAATATCAAATTCAAAATATTGCAAACGACTTTGGGAATTTTTTAATAAGTATAAATTGATTCAAGATGTGTAAAAATACCTAATTTGTTTATGTTATTATAATTAAGAAATTACTACGGAGGTTATGTAAATGGAAAGTGCATATAACGCATTGGAATATAATAAATTAGTTAGCTTTATTTGGTCAGTAGCAGATGACTGCCTAAGAGATGTTTATGTAAGAGGAAAATACAGGGATGTAATAATTCCTATGACTTTAATTCGTAGATTTGATTCCGTTATTGAGCCTCAAAAGATGGAAATAAAAAAATATAAAGAAATGGCTGAAGAACGCAAATGGGATGTTACAAGAACTTTAGACACAATGGTTGGACTTCCTTTTTATAACACATCCGAATTCAGACTAAAAGACTTAAAAAATGAAACCAATAGACAAAATTTAAAGAAAAACTTTGAAGAGTATCTAAATGGTTTTTCGGAAAACGTAAAAGAAATTCTTCAGAAATTTGATTTTAATAATCAGTTAACAAAAATGACTGATGCTGGAATTCTAGGTTCTGTTATTGAAAAATTTACGTCAAGTGAACTAAATTTGAGTCCATATGATGAGAAAAATTCTAGCGGAGATATTATCAAAAAAGGCTTAGATAACCATGCTATGGGCACGCTGTTTGAAGAAATTATTAGAAAATTCAATGAAGAAAATAATGAAGAAGCGGGGGAGCACTTTACACCTCGTGATGTAGTTGAGCTTATGGCTGATATTACAATGTACCCAATTATGGATAAAATAAAAAATGCTACTTATTCAATCTATGATGGTGCCTGTGGAACTCTTGGCATGGGAACGGTTGCAGAAGAAAGATTAAAAGCATTCGCAAAAGAGAACGACAAGAAAGTATCAATCCATTTAATTGGCCAAGAAGTAAATCCAGAAACATATGCAATATCTAAAGCTGACTTACTTATCAAAGGAGGAGACACAGACTCTAATAATGTTTACTATGGCTCTACTCTTTCTGATGATAGAACTTCAGGGCAACATTTTGATTTTATGTTATCTAATCCTCCATATGGCAAAACATGGAAAATAGATTTGGCGATTTTAGGAAGTGGAAATGATAAAGATCCAAAGAAAAACATAATAGATAGACGTTTTGTCAGAAGTTACAAAGAACAAGATGACTTTAGAATGATACCTGATGTAAGTGATGGACAGTTACTTTTCTTGCTTAATAATATTTCTAAGATGAAAGAAACTGAAATGGGATCTCGAATTGTTGAGGTTCATAATGGTTCAGCTCTATTTACAGGTGATGCAGGAAATGGAGCAAGTAATGCAAGAAGATTTATGATTGAGGAAGATTTGATTGAAGCTATTATCCAATTACCTGAAAATATGTTTTATAACACTGGTATAACAACATATATTTGGATTCTTTCAAATAGAAAAGAAGAAAGAAGAAAAGGCAAAATTCAGCTCATTAATGCAAGTGGCATCAAAACTCCACTTCGGAAAAATATGGGTAAGAAAAATTGCGAGTTTTCAAAAGCCGATAGAGAATTTATATTAAATCAATATTTGAATTTTGAAGAAAATGAGTACTCAAAAATCTTTTCAAACGATGAGTTTGGATACTATAAGGTCATAGTAGAAAGACCTTTAAGACAAGCTGTACTATGCAATGCTGAAAATATAAAAGAAATAGAGGAAGAGCTAAAGAAGATAGGCGCTTTTTCGGGAAAGATAGATAAGAAAATACTTGAGGATAGTTTTATCAAGGGAACAGCCGCCTCTATTAAAGAACTTGAAAAGACCGAGAATATTGAAGCGTATTTGGAAGTCTTAAAATTAATGAAAAGTGATGAAAGATATCTGGATTATGCAGCTTTTGAAAAAGACTTTAACAAGCATTTAAAAATGAAAAATATAAAAGGTGCAGGTTTAAGTAAGTTTGTTTCAACAGGATTGTTTGGCAATATGATAATTCGAGATGATAGTGCTGTTATACAAAAGGACTCAAAAGAAAATGTGATTGTAGATCCAGATCTTAGAGATACAGAAAGTATTCCTATGACATTTGAAGGTGGAATAGATGAGTTTATTAAAAAGGAAGTCTTGCCTTATCATGCAGATGCGTTTGTAGATAAGAGTAAAACCCAAATTGGATACGAAATTAACTTTACAAAGTATTTTTATAAAACGAAAGAACTAGAAAGCGTAGAAGAAATTGTAGGCAGGATAAAAGAATTAGAAAGACAATCTGATGGGATGATGGTTTCTATATTGGAGGGTCTTTATGAATAGATATGAGAATTATAAAGATACAGGGTTAGTATGGCAAAGAAAAATTCCATATAATTGGGGATTAGTAAGATTAAAAAAAATAGCGTCTTTTAATACTGGTAATAGTATCAGAGATGAAGAAAAAGCTCAATATTCAAAAAAGGATGATTCAAGAATGTATATTTCTACATCAGATATAGATGGGAATAATATGGAAATATGCCACAAATCTGATATTTATATTCCGCTGAAGGCAAAGAATTTTAAAGTTGCAACTAAAGGTTCCACATTGGTTTGCATAGAAGGAGGAAGTGGAGGGAAAAAGGCTGCTCTAGCGATTGAAGATGTTAATTTCGGAAATAAATTATGTGCAATAAAGGCATACGAAGAAATTGATAATTATATTTATTATGTAATTCTCTCCGATATTTTTAAAAACTATTTTTTATTAAATATTAATGGTGATAGGAATGGAGTTTCACAAGCTAGTATCGGAAGGTTTACATTCGGATTACCAACAACAAAAGAACAAACTCATATTTCCAATTATCTTGACTGGAAAATAAATGAAATTAACAAGCTTATAAAGATAGAAAATGAGAAAATAAAGTTACTAAATGAATTACTGGAGAAGGAAATTGAAAATATAATTTTCAATGATAGTAATAAAGCAAGCGACTCAAATTGGTATAAAAGTGTTCCTAGGTCTTCTGAGGAAATCAAAATAAAATTTATATTTAGCTTGAGAGATGAGCGCAATCATTTGCCTGAATGCGATGTAGATTTAATATCTTTATATACAAAATTAGGTGTTATAAGGAATGAGGATATCAAAATAAAAACTGGAAATAAAAATACAACAGTTGAAAATTATAAAAAGGTTTATGAAGATGATATTGTTGTAAATATAATGCTGTGTTGGATGGGAGCTATTGGAATGTCTAAGTATAATGGGGTTACAAGTCCAGCGTATGATATTTATAAACCAAATTTAGAATTGGTAGTACCAGAATATTATCATTATATGTTTCGAACGAATAAATTCAGGTCAGAATTATTCAAAAGTGGTAAAGGTATAGTGTTAATGAAGTGGAGAGTTTACTCAGATAAGTTTAAGAATATTATTGTTCCGTTACCAGATATAAATGAACAAAAACGTATAATTGGATTGATTGAAGAAAAGAAAAATATAGTATCAGACAATATATTTATTATTAAAGAAAAACTAACGTCACTTAAAGAATTAAAGCAATCACTAATTTCAGAAGTGGTAACAGGAAAAATTGATGTAAGAAATGTTGTTATACCTGAATATGAAAAAGTAACTCTTTTAGATGATGAAACAGAAGAATTTGATGAAATGGAGGGGATAGAAGATGGGGATTAGAGATACAAAGATGGAAGCAGAACTTGAAAATAATATCATTGAGTATCTTGTTTCGAATCAGGGTTATGTATACATAAAACCAGATGAGATGAAAATTTCTTTTGATAGGAAGTATGCTTTTGATGAAAAGAGACTTTTGGAATTTATTAAGACATCTCAGCCTGATGAATTTGATATCTTAAGGCTTGATACAGACAGTGGAAAAGAAAAGTTCTATAAGCAGCTGGATACTTCAATCAGGCAAAACGGGATTGTTTCCGTTTTAAAGAATGGGATTAAGTGCTACCCATCCTCAGGGACTATAATTTTTTATCATGCCTTAGATTCTAGAAGACCAAGTTCTTATGATGAATTTAAAATGAATATTTTTTCAATTACTAACCAATTGACATATTCTGATAAAAATAAAGGCTTAGAACTTGATTTGGCTATTTTTGTAAATGGGCTTCCAATTATAACAATGGAACTTAAGAGCAGAGCTTCTAGTACTGGATGGACATATAAAGAGGCTGAGGAACAATATAAAAGCGATAGAGATCCAAAAGAAACCTTATTTAGTTTTAAAAGGTGTATTGCACATTTTGCAGTTGATGAAAACTTTATTACTTTTACGACAAAATTAGATGGAAAAAACACAAGATTTATGCCATTTAATAAGGGAACTATCCAAGGTGGATCAGGAAACCCAATAAATGATACTGGAACAATGACAGATTATTTGTGGAAAGTCTTCTTGAAGAAGGAAACCTTGACAAGCCTGATAAGAGACTTTGCGTATATTTCTGTAGATAAAGTTAAGAAAACTGAAACTTTAATTTTTCCTAGATACCATCAATATAGAGTTGTTACAAGGCTCGTAGAAGATGTGCAGAAAAATGGTGTTGGAAACAGGTATCTAATTCAACATAGTGCAGGTAGTGGTAAGAGTAATTCTATAACATGGCTTGCTTATCGCTTAGTTGAATTAAATTATAAAGATAGAAGGGCTTTTGATTCTGTAATAGTTGTTACTGATAGACTGAACTTAGACAAACAAATTAATGATAATATCAGGAAATTTATAGATGAAAAGAGTGTTGTTGGACATGCTGGTTCTTCAACAGATTTAAAGAATTTATTGATTGAAGGTAAAAAAATCATTATTACAACCGTTCAAAAATTTCCATATTTACTTGAGAAAATAGGAACAGATTTAAAGGGCAAAAATTTTGCAATTATAATTGATGAAGCTCATTCATCACAAAGCGGTAGGGCAGCGGCTTCATTAAATATGGCTGTATCGGGTAGCTTAGGAACTGAGGATGAATTTGAAATAGAAGATAAACTAAATGAGTTGATTGAGGCAAGAAAGATGCCTGAAAATGCAAGTTTCTTTGCTTTTACTGCTACTCCTAAAGCAAAAACTATACAAATGTTTGGCAGTGTATTTGATTTATACTCCATGAAACAAGCTATCGAAGAAGGTTTCATTCTTGATGTTTTAAAGAATTATACACATTATGAAAACTATTATAAGATTTACAAAACAATAGAAGGTAACCCTGATTTCGATAAAAAGAAAGCTCAAAAGAAAATTAGAAATCATGTCGAAGGTCAAGAATTTCCTATAAGAGAAAAAGCCGAAGTTATGGTGAATCATTTCCTTGCGAATACAGTGAATAAGATTAACGGAAAAGCAAAGGCAATGATTATAACGCAAAGTATTTTAAGGGCGATCGAGTACTATCACATAGTTAGTGAGCTACTAAAAAGTTCTAACACTGGTTATGAAGCTTTGGTTGCATTTTCTGGCGAAAAAGAATACAAAGGTAAGATTGTAACAGAAACAAGTTTGAATGGTTTTTCTGATAAAGAGACACCAGAAAAATTTAAGCAAGACAAATATAAGTTTTTGATTGTTGCTGACAAATATCAGACCGGATATGATGAGCCTCTTTTACATACAATGTATGTGGATAAGGTTTTGAATGATGTTAAGGCAGTGCAAACTCTATCAAGACTTAATAGAAGTGCTAAATATAAGATAGATACTTGCGTGATTGATTTTGCAAATGAACCGGAACATATATTAGAAGCTTTTCAACCATACTATAAGGAAACAAAGTTAGAAGGAGAAACAGACCCTAACAAACTTCATAATTTATTATACATGCTTAATGCAAAGTATGTTTATGAAGAAGAGGAAGTTGATAGATTAGTTGATCTATTTCTGAAAAACAGACCAAGAAGTTTTATTGATAGCATTGTAGATAAGTCTGTGGAAAGATATACAGCTCTAAGCGAAGAAGATCAGGTTGAATTTAAGAGTGGTGTAAAATCTTTTATAAGAACCTATAATTTTTTGGCATCTATTCTACCGATTGGTCAAGTAGATTGGGAAAAGAAAGTGATTTTCTTTGAACAATTGATTCATAGATTGCCGACACCAGAAGGAGACGATTTGTCTGCAGGAATTTTGGAGTCAGTTGATTTAGAAAGTTATAGGCTAGAAAAGAAAAATACAATTGATATTATTTTGGAAGACGAGGATGGTAAAGTTGAAGGACTAGGTATTGGTGCAGGAAAAAAGAGCGAAGTCGAATTAGATTCATTAGAGAATATTGTATCCGCATTTAATGATATATTTGGGGATATAGAGTGGCAAGACAAAGATAATGTTGCAAGGCAAATAAAAGAATTACCCGAGATGGTAATGAAAAATGATAAATTCAAAAATGCTCTAATAAATTCCGATATAGAAAATATAAAAAGGGAGTATCAATCCGCATTAAAAGAAGTATTTAAGATTATTATGGCCGATAATATTGAGTTGTTTGGACAATGGACAAGCAACGATAATTTCAACAAATGGTTAAGTGATACAGTTTTTGATGAGATAATGAGGGTAAAACAACATTATTAAATTTAGGAGTAGAGAAATATATGAAAGTTAAATTTTTTGAAAAAGATACAGGTCTAGATGAAAATTCAATAGGTGCTGGAGTATATCGATTTAAAATTGGAGTGAAGACTTCAGAGAAAGACGATGACTTTTTGAATCTTTACATAGGTGAGTCATTAACGATGTTGAAAAGATGTGGGGAACATATGTATGAGTTATATAAAAATCCTAAATACTTCGGCTTAAGTGAGAGGCATTTATCTGATGATGATTTGGAATTAGTTGTAGAAGTTTATCAAAAACTAGATTCAAGATATTCATATCCAAAATCAAAATATCACTTGAGAAAAATGGAGTCTTTAGCTATAGCTAAATTAAAACCCCTTTCGCAAAATAAACACAGTGATAAATTGAATAAAAATCGTGTAAATATTGTTGGGAATGCAATAGATGAATTAAAATTACAAAGTTTGGAAAATGATAAGGAGGTATCGATATGTTAAGTCGCGAGGAAATGATTGAAAGGCTTGTAAAAGCTGATGAAGATGGTGTTTATAAAATTTATGGTGAAAAAAAATTTTCGTTGCTAACAGATGAAGAAATAGAGAATTTATATATAAATATGCAAAACTTTCTTTCTGATTTAAGGACGAGTGTTTACTATTAAATCCACAAGCTTTACATGAACTCAACCAGCTATATTAATGTGGAATCTTAATATAAAAAAACGAATTGAAAGGAGTTTAACAGACATAAGGAAGAGTAATTATTATACGAAATAGCTGATAAAAGTATAATTAAATCATTTCTTAAAGTGTAATACATATATTAACATCTATTAAAATTCTATTAAAGTTATAATTGATGAAAAAATGCTTTAACAGTATAATGATAGTGTATAACTGTGAAAGGAGGTACTTTTATGGCTACATCGGAACAATTAAAACGTTTGGTAAAGGCATATTATGAACGTGATGATGAGAAATTTAGGACTGTAGTTTTACAAATTGCAGCTCATGAAGCAAAGATTGGTCATGTAAATTTGGCGCAAGAATTGAAGAAAGAAGCATTAAGAAAAGGACGAAAACCATCAGTTATTAAATTGAATCCTGATAATCATATCATGTTTGATTATTCGATGCCATCTGTTGAACTATCGGAACTTATCGTTAGCGATGCTGTAAAAACCAAAGTAAATCGCATATTGATAGAGTATAAAAACAAAAGAAAACTATACAATAGTGGTCTTTCTAACAGAAGAAAAATTCTATTAGAAGGCTATCCTGGGACCGGAAAAACGATGACTGCTTCTGTGATTGCATCTGAGTTACGATTACCACTGTTTGCAGTACAAGTGGACAAACTTGTAACAAAATTTATGGGTGAAACAAGTGTGCGTTTAAGACAAATATTTGAAAGTATGTCAACATATACAGGAGTATATTTCTTTGATGAATTTGATGCTATAGGTGCGGATCGATCTATGGATAATGAAGTAGGTGAGATGCGCAGAATTCTAAATGCCTTTCTTCAATTTATTGAAACTGATGCCTCTGATAGTATTATTGTAGCAGCAACGAATAATAATAAAATATTAGATAAAGCGTTATTTAGAAGATTTGATGATGTGATTCATTATGATTATCCTGATGAAGATCAAATACGAAGACTTCTAGATTTGAAACTAGGTGGATATAATCTTAACAAAAAATATAGTTCTGAGATTATACAGGCATCAAAAGGATTGAGTCATGCTGAGCTGTCATTGGTATGTGACGATGCAATAAAAGACTATATTCTATATGGGAACGATATATCGAGTAGCACTATTTTATCTCTGTTGAATGAAAGGCATAGGGTTTATAAAGATAGGGAGGCGTAATATAACTTGGCTGTAGAGAAACGAAATATATTACTTACAAATATTACAGAGGCTATGAAATATAAAGGGCGTGGTGGCCGAGGTAATAGTAATATACCTCAAAGGGAAAGGATGTCTCACGCTATAAATATTCGTAACGATTATGAGAACTTTCTAAAAGAAGCATTAATCGAAAAAGAAACTGCCCAAATCAAATCGAATGGCAAATATGCTGAATTTAGTGGACAGAAAGGTTATGATTTATCAACAAAGTCACTTGAAAACAGGCCTTCAGGTATTCGCTTGCTTAATGTTAAGACTGTCAATGAATGCACAAAAGCTACCGTCTACATTCCCGAAGGGAAAGAAGATTTCTTTAGAAAGCGTATAATGGCATATGCTAATGAAGAAACAAAAAATGGAAAAGCAAAGCATGCTGAACTTATAAATAGTATAGAAAAAATAAAACTTGCTGGATTAGAATCATTTTGGACAGACAAAACAGAAAAAATACCTAAGAGAACTCCAAGAAAATGCGAAATTTGGCTTAGATATGAGTTTGATAAAGCAGAATCAGAAGCATGGAAATCGACGGAAGATGAATTTCATAGAATCTGTGATATGCTGAATATTGTTGTTAACAAGAGCCAGAGACTCATATTTCCTGAACGTATCGTAAAGATAGTGACGGCAGATGAACAAGACCTAAAAAATCTATTAATATCATTCAAATATATATCTGAAATACAAAGTGTAACAGAGCCTACTAATTTTTATACTGGACTATGCGTAGAAGAACAAAAAGAATGGACTGATGAATTTATTTCGCGTTGTACTTTTAATGATACAGGTGTAAGCGTTTGTCTTCTAGATGCGGGGATAAATGATCAACACCCACTTTTAATCCCAGCTATCCAAACTAATGGTCTTCATGCAATTGAAAGCGAATGGGGCACGTATGATAGCCCTAATTATTGTGGACATGGGACCGAAATGGCAGGTGTAATACTCTATGATGATTTGCAAAAAACAATTGAATCTGGTGATTCTGTATGTATCAATCACAAAATAGAATCGGTGAAGATTTTGCCAAATTGCGGTAAGAATCCAAGTGATTTATATGGTGCGTTAACCCAAGACGCTGTTTCATATGCTGAAATTAGTAATCCTAGCAATAATCGTATTATTTGCATGGCAGTTACTGCTAAAGCAGCTACTGACGATTCTGATGATGTAGGAAAACCTACATCATGGTCTGCTGCAGTTGATGAAATTACTGTAGGAACAATGGAAAAAGATGGTGAATCACACAGACTATTTTTGGTAAGCGCAGGAAATGTTGATATAAATGTTTTTTCAGAAGGTGTAAATTATCCAGCTAGAAATAGCTTAGAAACGATTCATAATCCTGGACAGTCATGGAATGCTATCACAATTGGAGGGTATTCAGATAAAGTTGACATTGAAGAAGGCGAATTTGATGGATTTAGTGCATTAGCTGAAAAAGGCGCATTGTCACCATATAGCACTACTTCAGCTTTATGGAGCACCAGATGGCCAGTTAAACCAGAGGTATTATTTAATGCAGGTAATATTATAACAAATGGTTCCGATTATTCTAATTGCCCAGATTTAGAGTTATTGACTACAAACTACAAACCAGAAAAAAACATATTTTCAACAATATGTGCGACAAGTGCAGCTACAGCACAAGCTGCGAATTTCAGTACAAAATTATGTGCAGAATACCCAAATTTGTGGCCAGAGACAATACGAGCATTAATGATACATTCAGCAGATTGGACGGATGTTATGAGACGTCAATTTTGTCCAATTGAAAAAGATAGAAAAAAGAATATAAGGAGAGATTTACTTAGGAATTGTGGTTATGGAATACCAAATCTCCAACGCGCTATACAGTGTGTAGATAATTCCGTAAATATGATTGTTCAAAGTGAAATTCAACCATATAAAAAAGAAAACGGTTCTGTTAAGATGAATGAGATGCATATCCACGAGTTCCCATGGCCTAGAGACGTTCTGCTTGAATTGGGAGAGGTCCAAACTAAGCTAAAGGTCACGTTATCATATTTTATAGAACCATCACCTGGTGAAGTGGGATGGACGAATCGATATAAGTATCCATCCTGCGGACTTAGATTTGAAGTAAAGAATGCTGATCAAACTTTAGATGATTTTAAAGGGAAAGTAAATTTACTTGCTAGAGATGAGGATGGTTCTAGAGAATATCATTCACAGGAAACCAAGTGGTATTTAGGACCTAAAAACAGAAACGTTGGGTCTATTCACTCTGATTATCTAATTGAAAGTGCTGCAAATCTATCGGAGATGGAATATGTAGCTATTTACCCTGTTGGTGGATGGTGGAAGGATCGCACGTATCTAGGTAAAAGTGAGAGTAAAGTTAGGTATTCATTAGTTATAACTATATCAACAGAAGAAACTGAAGTTGACTTATATACTCCTATAATAAATCAAATCGAGAATAGAATACCAGTTGCTATTCCGGTTGTATAATCAGTATATGTAAATAGATTTATGATGTTGAAGAAATCGTAATATGTTGTTAAAGAGATTTTTAATTTTAAAATCCTGGATAGTATAAATCATCGGGTTGGCGACTATGAATAAAAAGGGTATTTTTCGCATGAAATTCAGGTACTTTAAATTATCGTGTAGGTTAAAAAAGTGAACTCTAAATTATCGTATGGGTGCCAATGAAATCAAGAGCACTTCAAGCTCAAATGCTAGAAGTGCTTTTTGAATGTTCACTCTCTAATTTTCTTGTATGTACCTCTTTTTCTTTTAGGAACGCTATCACTGTGCAAGCTATTGTTTAGGGAAGGACAATATTGTGACTGCAAATCAATCATATCCTATGGAGGGATTTTTTACACCCACACGATAATTTAGAGTGCCATAAACCATTAGTCCAATCTCCTTACTGGAATATCTAGTAAGGAGATTTTTTGTAATAAACATAATTTAATCAGGTCGGTAAACTCAAATACAAGAAATAAATTTCATAAATTCATGAAATATACTTCTCTCTTATGAGCGATACTAAAGACAAAACTCGATTTACTGCTGTTATTATAAATTGGTATGCAATTTGCATTTGTATAATTTAAAACTAGCTTTTAATATCAGAAGAAGGAGGAGTTTATGGACAAGATTTATAGCATTAATGACAAGCTTAATGAAATTGTATGGGGACCATACATGATATTTTTGCTTGTCGGAGTAGGTATTTTTCTTACTATCCGACTAAAAGGTATACAATTTGGCAAGTTTGGATACATCATCAAAAACACTATTGGAAAAGCCTTTAAAAACTCAGAAGGTGAAGGCTCTATTTCATCTGCAAAAGCAGGTCTGACATCAATTGCTGCAGTTGTTGGAACAGGAAATATTGCAGGTGTAGCAACAGCTGTAGCAATAGGTGGTCCAGGTGCTGTGTTTTGGATGTGGGTATCAGCTATTTTTGGAATGGCAACTAAGTTCTCTGAGATAACATTAGGTATTTATTTTAGAGAAAAAAAGGATGATGGAACATATTCGGGTGGTGCTATGTACTACATCGAAAAAGGACTGCATTCAAAAATACTTGCAGTTTTTTTTGCTGTAATGGTTATAATTGCATATTTCGTTGTAGGAGCAATAGTGGACACAAACTCCATATGCATATCTGTGCATGCACAGTTTGGAATTCCAACAATTGCAACAGGGATAGCATTTTCTATTCTGACTGCAATAGTAATCCTTGGAGGCATTACAAGAATTGGAGATGTGTGTCAATGGCTAACACCTTTTATGTGTGGTATATACGTGATTGCTGGTCTTGCAGTAATAGTTTTAAATATAAGGGAAGTACCAAGTGCAATAGGTGAAATCTTTAAAGGAGCATTTACTCCTGCAGGTGCTACAGGTGGTTTTGCTGGAACTACATTTATGATTATGGTTACAAAAGGTATGGCAAGAGGATTATTTTCTAACGAAGCTGGGTTAGGAAGTTCAACAATTATTCATTCTAGCGCGATTGTAAAACATCCTGTTGAGCAGGGTATTTGGGGAGCAACTGAAGTATTTGTTGATACATTGGTAGTAGCATCAATAACAGGCCTATCTATTGTTATATCTGGTGCGTGGAAAACAGGGCTTGATGGTGCCGCTCTAACTATGAAAGCTTTTGAGATGGCATTACCGGGTAATATCGGCAGTTATATAGTAATGTTAAGTGCTATATTGTTTGGATACTCGTGTTTAATTTCTGCAAACTATTACTGTGAAAAAGCAGCTGAATATCTATTTGGAAAACATTCAGCAATTCCAATTAGAATAGTTTGGTGTATTTTTATAGTCATAGGATCAATAGGGGGATTAAAATTTGTATGGGATCTTGCTGATACATGTAATGGATTAATGGCTATCCCGAACTTGATAGCACTTCTGATTTTGAGTCCTATAGTTGTTAAACTAACAAAAGAGTATTTTCAACAAGTGAAGAATAAGAAGGATAAAGTATAATTAGATTAAAACATTCCCTGTGTACTTCATAGGGAATGTTTTTAAAATATAACGAACTTTAATATATTGAAAATGTTGTGAAGTATTTGACAAAATACAGAAATGCAGGTAAATTAAATAAAAAGGCCATGTTGTTTGGAGTATATGATGAAGAAAAAGATTTTAACCTATATATTTACATTCATGATTGTCATTGCTACGGTTAAGATAGTCGACATACATATAAGATATGATGTAGGAATCATTGATTATATCAAGTATTCAATGCCGTTAACAGAAAAAGAAAAGCAGTATATCAAGTCGCATAAGGTGAAATATGGCATAAATATAAATGATGCTCCATTTGCTTATTTAATGAAGGACTCTATGCAGAGTACTGGCATAATGGTTGATTATTTCAATCAATTGTCTGTTACTTTAGAATCAGATTTTCAACCAGTAGTATATGACAGATACAATTTAGGAATAGAACTAAAAAAAGGAAATATAGATTGTTCTGTTTTAAATAAAACTAAAATGAATACGGAAATATTTTCTTTTACACAAACTTTATATACTGAAAGAAGTAAAGTACTTGTTGGGGGAAATTCTAAGTGTAAAAAACTTTCAGATATAAAAAATATGAAAATCGCAGTTGTATCAGGGAGTACTGCGCATCATGTCGCTAATGAATTTTTTAAACCAGATAAAAATGTAACTTTGGTACTAGCTGGAAACTTAGATGACTGCTTTAGAATGTTTGGACTAGATGAAGTGGATGCGATTATAGGCGATGAAGCTAAAATATCTTATTATATAAATCAAGCTCTAAAATCAAACAGATTTAGATTTATTGATGAGGCAATTTCAGAAGAAGATGTAGCAGTTGCAGTAAATAAAGACCAAAAGTTGCTCTTTAATATTCTAAATAAAGGTATATTGGATATGAAAAAAAATAACCAATATAGTCATATAAATTCAAAGTGGTTTGGTTCTTTTGTCCCAGAGGTTAATGATATGAACGATGGAGGGAAAAGAGCAAATGTGGTCTTGATTATTGCTTTTGTCATATTAGTATCATTAATATGGAATAAGTCAGTAGCAAAACAAGTAACAATAAAGACAAAACAACTACAGAACAGCAGAAAAGAACTTCATGAAATTATTGACTCTCTTTCTGATGGTATTGTAGTAAATAATATACAAGGGAAAATATTATATGCCAATAGAACGTTTGCTGGTCTTGTAGGAATGGAGTTTGAAAAAGTATTTGAAAAATATATAGATAAAATAGATACTCTCAAGCCATTTATCTCGCATGCAAATGATGCAGAACCGTTTCAAATAGGAGATAGGTATTATTTGTCATATAAAAAACAAATAAATTTAGATTCAGAAGAAACTTTACTTATATTAAAAGACTATACTGAAAGATATAGGTATGAAAAATTAAATAAACAAGAAGCCAAGATGATTGCAATAGGTGAATTAAGTGCAGGATTAGCACATGAAATTAGAAATCCTCTAGCAATTATCAGAACTTACCTATACATACTTAGTAAAAAAATTGATGATTGTGATGGGAAAGAAGCAGTATCTGTTATGGTCGAATCTGTCGAAAGAATAAATTTACTAATCGAAAATCTACTTGGATTCTCGAAGTTATCTAAAGATCAATTTACTAAAATAAATGTTAAACAATCTATTTCAACCATGGTAAGTATAAAGAAGAAGGAGTTAAACGATAAAAATATTAAATTAAATATAATATCTAGAATAGATAATGATAAAGAATTGCTATTAAATGAAGATGTCTTTAAACTTTGCGTTGCAAACATGATAACGAACGCCATTGATGCTTTCGATAATATTGACATAAGTGAAAAGAACATAGATATTGAAATAAACGCTGAAAACAAGAAACTTTCTGTTGAGTTTAGAGATAACGGATGTGGAATTGAATCAGATATAATAGAAAATATTTTCAATCCGTTTTATACGACAAAAGAGAATGGAACAGGACTAGGATTATATATGATTCAATCTGAAATAAGAAAGATAGGGGGTACAATCAAGGTTAAAAGTATAATAGGTAAAGGTACTAGTTTTTATATTGAATTTCCAATAGGAAAGGAGAAATGACTTGAGAAATAAAAAGAACTACAATATTTTAATCGTAGATGACGAAAAAGAGTATAGTAAAGTTGTGTCTATGGTGCTTGAAGATGCAGGATATTCTACAGAAACGTGTTACAACGGAGAAGAAGCGATTGAATACGTTAGAAATAATGAAGTTTCCCTAATAATAACCGATTTACGTATGCCCAAAATGAATGGTGAAGAGCTAATATTAGAGATAAATAAAATTAAATTAGACATAGATATATTAGTTGTTACAGCTTATGCGTCAATAGAAAGTGCAGTAAATACGATAAAAAATGGTGCTACGGATTACTTCGTGAAATCATCAAATCCAGAGGAACTATTAATTAAGGTAGATAGAATGTGTGAAATGCATCACATAAAGAAGAAGGATGAAATAATTTTAAAAAACCAGAATTTAGAGGATGTATTTTTAGAGTCTAATAATAAAGAGTATCAGTCTATTTTAGACATATGTAAAAAAACAGCAGACACAAATATAAGTGTATTACTATTAGGCGAGTCAGGCGTAGGCAAAGAGGTAATTGCAAATTATATACATAGAATAAGTATAAGAAGGAGTGAACCATTTATTGCTGTTAACTGTCAGGAATACCCAGATGGAATAGTAGAGTCAGAATTGTTTGGACATGAGAAAGGTGCATTTACAGGAGCAATTAATTCTCGAATAGGTAAATTTGAGGAAGCAAATTACGGAACTTTATTTTTGGATGAAATTGGTGATGTTCCACTGAGTACCCAAGGTAAACTTTTGCGAGTTTTAGAAACAAAAGAGATAGAAAGAATCGGTACAAATAAGAAAAAAGAATTGGATGTTAGATTTATCTTTGCAACAAATCGCGATTTATCACTAGAAACAGAAAAAGGGGGGTTTAGAGAAGATTTATTATATAGGATAAATGCTTTAACATTGACAATACCCGCATTAAGAGATAGAAGAGAGGACTTACCAGATTTAATAGATTTTTTTATAAAGAAGATATCAATTGATCAAAAGAAAAAAGATATATTAGTAGAAGACAGCGTTATAGAATGTTTACTGGAGTATGATTATCCTGGTAATATCAGAGAACTTAAAAATATAATAGAGAGAATGATAGCATTAAGTGATAATGGTAAAGTGAAATATAATAGTACATTATTACCTTGTATAGGAAATAGAAATAAGAGAGATATGATAACTACTCAGAAAGATTTTGATTTTAAATTTGCAAGAGAACAATTTGAGAAGGAGTATATAGAGACTCTACTTATGAATAATCGTGGAAATGTATCAAAAACTGCAGAGATAATGAATATCAGCACTAGACAATTATGGAACAAAATTTCTAAATATCAAATAAGGCACTAATAATGAAAAAATTTTCTTGATAAGTAAGGCTGCATGAAATTAATTTCATGCAGCCTTACTTATTATATCTGTATAGCTATTGAAAACTAGCGGTTAAATATTCTGGCATATATTTTGCTATTTAGTTTGATGTAAATAGATGTATCTAAACTAGTAGTTACATAGTTAACAGAAAGGAAATTTATATGGATAAAATAGGAGATTTTTATGGAAGTCACAGGGTTATAAGTCCCAAGGGATTATTACCTCAAGCAGCAGATGTAATAAATAATGACCCTGAAATATGGGATAATGAAATTCTTATTGATGTAATAGCACTGCAACCTACAGCTACTGCATTTCACACTTTAAAAGAAAAATATGGAGATGATGAGGAAAAAATAAAAAAAGCTATATTTGATATTGTAGAAAAAAAAGGGAAATTTCAAGATCCAGTTACAAAATCAGGTGGAATGTTAATAGGGGTAGTAAAAAAAATAGGCAAAGATATTAAGAAAAATAGAAAACTTAATATCGGAGATAAAATTGCAACTTTAGTATCACTGTCACTCACACCACTTAAAATATATTCGATTGAAAAAATAAATTTAGATACAGAACAAGTATTTTGCCATGCAGATGCTGTAATTTTTGAGAGTGGTTTATACACAAATATACCAGACGATTTAGGACAAGAATTGAGCTTAGCTATAATGGATGTTGCTGGTGCCCCTGCTCAGGTTGCAATAAATGCTAAGTCAGGTGATACCGTGTGTGTGCTAGGTGCGGGAAAAGCAGGGCTTCTTAGTTTGGCTGAAGCAAAGAAAAGAGTTGCACCTCATGGTAAAGTCATTTGCCTTGAATACTCAGAAAAACAATGCAAGCTTGTCAAAGAACTTAATCTTGCAGATTATGTCATAAATGTTAACGCACAAGAACCACAAAAAACATACGAAAAGTATATGGAGGAAACGGGTGGCGTTTTAGCAGATTTAACAGTTAGTACTGTAAATGTACCGGAAACAGAGCTTTCGGCAATCTTAGTGACAAAAAACTCTGGACGAATTTACTTTTTTACAATGAGTACAAATTTTGTGAAGGCATCATTAGGTGCTGAAGGAGCAGGAAAATATACAACGATGGTGTTAGGGGCAGGGTATTACCCAGGTCATGATGAAATAACATACAATATTGTAAGAGAGAACGATGAGCTCAGACAATATTTTATAAATCGTTATTGTAAAAACAATTGCTAGCTATGTTTAAGGAGGAAAATTAAAATGTTAAAGAAATTGGTGGCTGTAATAATGATTTTAACAATGTCAGTTGCGTTTGTAGGTTGTGGTGGCAAATCAAAAAATAAAAGTGATGTGATTGTAATTAAAATAGGACACACAGATTCTTCATCAAGATCCACTCACATTTACAGTGAGAAACTAGGTAAATATCTTGAAGAAAAGGCACCTGGAAGATTTAAAGTCGAAGTTTATCCTGACGGTCAACTTGGAGATAGTCCAGATATGGTTGCTGGTGTAAAGATGGGTACATTAACGATGGAATTTGATCTTTCATCGGTTATTTCATCAGTTGCAGGTCCTAAATCGAGTTGTATAGATCTACCATACTTATATCCGACATATGAAGACTGGGAAAAAGGTATATTTAAAAATGGTGGACTTGAACTTTTTAACGAAACTTTAAAGGATTCCGGATATTACTGTATAGACATGTACTACAACGGAATCAGGCAAGTGATTTCTAGGGACAAAGTATACCATAACAAAGACGATTTCAAAGGTCAGAAAATCAGAATTGCTCAGAATGATTTAAATGTAAAGATTTGGGAAGCTATGGGTGCAAATCCCACACCAATGGCTTGGGGAGAAGTTGTAACATCACTTTCACAAGGTCAGATTAATGCACTAGATCATAGCTTAGGTGTATTTAATGATTTTAATCTTCATGAAGTAGCCCCATATGTAACCCTTACTAATCATTGCTCATCACCATTTCCTATAATTTGCTCTTTAGAATGGTGGGAATCACTGGACAAGAAAGATAGAGAGATATTAGCGGAGTGTGTTCACAAAGTCGCAAAAGAGCAACGTGCAGAAGAAAGAGCAAACGAAAAGAAATATATAGAGAGATTTAAAGCAGAAGGTGCTACTGTTTATGAACTAACAGAGAGCGAAAAGAAAGCCTTTGCAGAAGATTGTAAGCCTGTATATGACTGGATGAGAGAGCAAGCTGGTGATGAAATTGTAGATAAATGGCTAAAAACTGCAAAATAGTAATTGAATTTAATATTCGTTTATGCAGGGCAAAATAGCCCTGCATAAATTTACAGTAACGATAAATAATTATTATGAGGAGCGAAATGAAAATCAATAAATTTATGGACACACTTAATCGCATAGAAAATGTATTGTTAGTTTTTTTATTTGCGATTATGGTAGTGACAATATTTTTACAAATAATCATGAGGTTTGTCTTTAATAACTCTCTTGTATGGTCTGAGGAATTGGGCAAGTTCATTTTTGTATGGATATCTTGGCTGGGAATTTCAATTGGTGAAAGGACAAATGAACATATAAAAATCACGTTAATTACAGATAAATTAAGTATAAAAATGCAGAAAATCTTTGAAGTAATTGCTTATGTTATTTTACTTGGAATTTTAGTAGTCACATTAATATATGCAATTCAATTGGTTGAATTTCAATTAGCAGTTAAGTATGCAGGCATAAAGATAAGTACCTCTTGGGGATATCTATCTCTCGTGTTAGGTTGTGGTTTTATGTCTTTGAGGGTTATAGCAGTAATTGTAAGAGATATACAAGCATTAATAAAGAAAGACTATTCAATGTCATCTCACCCACAAGCGTTAAATCAACTAGATATGGCTATGGAATTAGCTAATAAAGAGGAGGTGAGTGAGTAATGGCAGTTGCATCATTGTTTATTATATTGCTTTTATTGCTTATCATTGGGGTTCCGGTTGGATTCGCTATAGGTGGAGCCACGTTAGTATCTATGTTTTTTTTCTCCGATATGAACATGATAATTAATTCGCAGTACTGTTATAGTGGAATATTCTCATTTACTGTTATGGCTATTCCATTTTTCATGTTAGCGGGTACAATAATGTCAACTGGTGGAATTGCAAAAAGAATTGTTAATTTTGCCTCTGCATTAGTAAGCTTTGTTGATGGAGCAATAGGATGTGTAAGTATTATCGCATGCATGTTCTTTGGGGCGCTATCAGGATCTGGAATGGCAACGGCATCAGCAATAGGAAGTATGATGATTCCGGAAATGAGAAAAAAAGGTTATGATCCATCATATGCTGCAACAATTATATGTTTTGGAGGTATTGTAGGTCCAATTATTCCACCTAGCTTGTCTTTTGTACTTTACGGTGCATCTACAAATGTATCTATTCCAAAGTTATTCTTAGCAGGAATACTACCAGGTATATTAATAGGGGTTATATTTGTAGTTAGTAATATTATAATGTGTAAAAGGGCAGGTGTAGATCTACGCAAAAATAATCAGGTATTAGATGAAAAGGTACCTATTGGCCAAGCTATGAGATTCAGACTTAAAGAAATTTTCAAAGCTGGTATTGATGGATTTTGGGCTTTACTATCACCAATAATAATATTAGGTGGAATATACTCAGGTGTCTTTACTCCAACAGAAGCTGCTTGTGTATCAGTAGTATATTCAATTATAGTAAGCATATTTGTATATAAGGAAATGAGTTTAAAAGATTTGTTTAACACTTTCTTAGATACTTCTAAATTGAACGGAATAACATCATTTCTATTGGGGTATTCTACCGTATTTTCTACATTTATGACGTTTGAAAAGGTTCCACAAGGAATAACAGAATTTCTTACGGGTGTATCCGATAGCCCTTACGTTGTATTAATGGTAATAAATGTAATACTACTTATTGTAGGATGTTTTTTGGATACTGTACCAGCGATAATTGTTATGGCACCTATGTTATTACCTACAGTCCAAGCCATGGGAATAGACCCAATACATTTTGGTGTAATAATGGCAGTAAATCTTGCACTTGGGCTATGCTCACCTCCATATGGATGCAATCTTTTTGTTGGAGCAGCTGTTGCAAAGATAAAAATGGAATCAATGTTTAAATATATAGTACCTTACTTCATTATAGGCATTATTTCATTAATGCTAATTACATACATTCCATGGCTTTCGTTAGTATTTGTTAAATAACAATGTAAATTAGATAAGTGCAATGCATTAATCCCTAAACTAATTTCCAAAATCCTATTTACCCAAAGTAAATAGGATTTTTTATGCTATAATCTCTCTAAGGAGACCCACCATGAAAGTAATAGATTTAACACACACAATCAAAGAAAACATGCCTGTCTATCCAGGCACCGACACACCAAAACTAATGCCAGCAAATACCTACGAAAAGGACGGCTTCAAGGAAACCCTTATGCAAATGTACACACATACAGGAACCCACATGGATCCACCAGCACACCTCTACGCAGGAAGAACAATGCTGGATCAGTTTCCGCCAGAGCAGTTCATCGGAAAGGCTCTAGTCATAGACTGTAGACACCTAAACGAAGGAGCGCCAATCACCATGGACCTAATCCGCATTCACGGATCAAAGGCAGAAGAAGCAGACTTCCTATTATTCAATCTAGGCTGGGATAAACGCTGGGGGAAGGACACATATTTCGGAGACTATGCCTGCATAGATGACGAAGTCCTTGACTACATCATAGCAGGAAACTACAAAGGCATAGGCTTTGATGTAATCGGCCTAGATCCAATCGCAGACGAAAACCTAACAAGACACAAGAAACTATTTAAAGAAACAGAAATCGTCAACATAGAAAACCTTAAAAACCTCGACCAGTGTGGCAGTGACCTATTCTGGTTCAGCTGCTTCCCACTAAAACTAGAAAACTGCGACGGCTCGCCAATCAGAGCAATCGCTTGGTTTGAGTAGTAAATTTCAGCATACAAGGAGACCAACTATGAAGAGCATCGGAGCAGAAACACTAAAAACCATAGCAAAGGGCATGAACGCCGGATACATCTACGTGGATAAGGATGGAATCATCGGCGATTTTAGCGAGCTCTCCAAGGAAATACTAGGAATCAAAACCCTTGGACACCAAAAGCACGACGCAGGCCAAATCGAGCCAGGCGACATAGTCATCTTCGCAGATAACGACCTCGGAAACGATGACATGATGAGGCCAGAGGACCTCGAGTGCCTAAACATCAAAGACAAGGGAATCAGCCAAGGTGACATCGTCCTAGCCATAGGACGCTACAATGATAAGTCATCAAAGCCCGTCTACAAGACCTTCGGAGCCTACGTACCAGAGCCACTAATTATCCTCCAAACAAAGCTAGACAGCCTCGAAATCTCAGTCTCCCTAGACTGCGAAAGCAGAAACATCAAAATCACAGTCGAAGGAGAATCATACTGCATGGATTACCTCGAAAGCGTAGGCCACCTAGTAGTCCTAGACGGAAAAACCAAGGAAGTCAAATTCTTTCAGGCAAAGGGCTACGGATATAGAGGAGAAGAAGCAGGAGAACTCTTAAGAGGAAAGAGCTACCAAGCAAAGAACCTTAACGATGAAAACAGCGAACTCGTACCAACGGTAGGCATGAGCGCAAGACGCGTGCTGAGAGGCGAGGAATTCCAAGAAGAACTAGAAACACTTCTTAACTCAGAAGACGGAGCCGAAATCCAAAAGGTGATTGAGATATATAGACGCTGGATGCTAGTCAAAATGATACGCATTAAGAAGGGCACAAAAGATGACGGCGTATACATCTTCATACGCGATAGAGAGCTTGTACAAAAGGCAGCAAAAGCAGGCGCAGTCCTAAAAGAAAAAATCGAGAACGCATCAAGACTCACAGCATATAGGGACGAAATGCAGGAGATAGAATTCCTAAAAAACATAGTAGGAAACTCCATCAAAATGCAAAAGGTCAAGCAGCTAGCATACAAGGCAGCAAATACAAGATTTAACGTCATCATCACAGGAGAATCAGGCACAGGTAAAACCAAGCTAGCACGCGAAATCCACAGCATCAAGGGCGAAAACACACCATTTGTAACAGTAGCCTGCAATGCCATCGCCCCAAGCCTCATAGAATCCGAACTCTTCGGCTATGTTCCAGGAGCATTTACAGGAGCCGATGCAAAGGGCAAAAAAGGCTTTTTCGAAGAGGCAAACGGCGGAACAATATTCCTAGATGAGATAGGAGAAATCCCGCCAGAAATGCAGATAAAGCTGCTCAACGTGCTTCAGGATAAGAGAATATACCGCGTCGGCTCAACCAAGCCAATAGACATCGATGTCAGAGTAATCACGGCATCAAATAGAGACCTCGAAGAAGAGGTAAAGAAGGGAAGCTTCAGGCAGGATCTGTACTACAGAATAAATGTTTTTCCAATCGCTCTGCCACCCCTACGCGAGCGAAAAAAGGATCTTAATCTCCTTGCAGAATCCATACTCAAAAACCTTCTATCAGCCTACGGTATGGATGAAAAGAAATTCTCACAGGAAGCAATGGACCTTATCACAGCCTACGACTGGCCGGGAAACGTCAGAGAGCTCGAAAACATAATCGAAAGAGCCATAACCCTCTGCGACGGAACAAATATCTATGCAG
>ERZ773267.432-NODE-432-length-28238-cov-11.057091_pt1 | contig 28238 bp, 27 predicted proteins | sample MGYA00511959_ERZ773267 | MGnify/ENA primary metagenome ERZ773267 (study PRJEB29015, sample SAMEA2738165) | human oral metagenome | biome: human oral; feature: human-associated habitat; material: saliva | place: China | collected 2240 ... | reverse complement strand
AAAATCCAGTGCGGTCGTACCCGCACGGATTTTTTGACAAAAAAGAATAAAAATGATACAATTTTTACATCTTAATTTTAAAAAATATGCCTAATGAAATAAGTTTATCGATTGCGCTTATTCTTTTAATTTTAATTTTTTTAAAAAATTATTTTGATAAAGAAAAAGAGAGATTAAGGCTTAAGAAACTTGAAGAAGATGCTAAAAAGGCACAACTTGAAATGGCAAAATATCTAAAAATCATTGCGGAAGCCATCAAAAATAAAGAAGAAAATTCACAAAACTAAATTTACAATTTGCACTATTTTCGCCCAGCGGAGGAAATTTCCGTTCGAGCCAAGCCTTCACCCCCTCAGGGGCTTGGCGAGATAAGGGCAATTTCCGGTGAGCCCAAGTCCTTTTTCTCTTATCTACTGCGAAGCATAATGAGCCACGAAGAGTGGCGAATATGGGGGGTTTGGGGGGCGTCCACCCATAATCCCCATAGGGATTATTCTAAGCTTGACAAATTAACAAAACTTTATATATTGACAATAATTTTATTTATTGTGCAATTATTTTTATGTGACAAAAATATTCACAACTTTCATCTGAAGAAAGGTATACAATATACGAATTATTACAAACTAGACACACAAAAAGAGAAATAGCACATATACTTCATCGAAGTCCCTCAACTATCTCTCGAGAACTTCAAAGAAATAAAACAAGAGTAAGATACTCACATAAAAAAAATCCTAAATTTCACTATTTGCCAGATTCCGCACAAGCAAAAAAAGTGGAACGACGCAAAAAAGCGAATTACCGAATACCACTCAAAAACGAAGTCGTAAAAGATTTTGTTTTTTCTCACTTAAAAATCTGATGGTCACCCGATATCATCTCAGGTGTACTTCGCAAAAAATACGGAAAATGTCAAAAATTCAACATATCACATGAAACGATTTACAATTTTATTTACAAAAAAGAAAATTGGGGACTTAACCTCAAAGACTTTTTACTCAGAAAACACAAACGCCGAAAACAAAAAACATGAAAAACTTTAAACAAAAAATCTAAAATCCCAAACCGTCTAGATATCTCGGAACGCTCAAAATTATTCCCACGATCCGAAACACGTAAAGAATTTTGACATTTCGAATGAGATTCAATATTGTCAGTCCGCACAACTTTTTCCGCAATTCACACAGAAGTGGAAAGAAAAACACGATTTATATTCGCACAAAAGATAAATAAAAAATCTGCGGAAAATGTAGAATATGCAACGATCAGTATTTTCTCCGAACTTCCAAAAAATTCTATAAAATCCACAACTTGGGACAATGGCACAGAACATGCCAATCACGAACAAGTAACAACACAAATCTGAATACCTGTATTTTTCGCCGAACCGTACAAATCTTGGCAACGTTGAACCAATGAACACGCTAATGGAATGATTAGAAGATTTTTTCCTAAGTGAACCAACTTTGACAAAATTTCTGAAAATCAAATACAAATCGTGGTCAATTATCTCAATAATCGTCCGAGAAAAATACTCAACTACCGAACGAGTCAAGAACTCTTTGACGAAGAAATAAAAAAATTCAAAAACAAACAATAAAAATTTATACACTCAAAATAAAAAATTTGTCAAGCGAAAATTTTCGCTTCTTTTTACGTGCAAAAAATCAACAAAATCCTATCACAAAAACAAAAAACTGAGATTTAAAAATAAATTACGCCTTATTTTTATTAAAAAATAAAAAATTGCACTTGCATTTTGAATAAAGCTGTGGAAAATTTTTAAAAATCAAAAAAGAAAAAATCTGAAATAAAATTTTGAAAAATGAGAAAATTTCGCGAGAAAAATTTTTGAAAAATTTGAAAAAATCTCTACAATGAAACCATTAAATTTTTGAAAATATGAGCTTTGTTCATCTACATACACACACGCATTATACCTTTCAGCAAGCGCTCGGTAAGCCAAAAGGTCTCGCCAAACGCGCGAAAGAATTGGGGCAAACGGCGATTGCCATTACGGACGCGGGAAACCTCTACGGCGCGTTCGAATTTTATGTTGCGTGTAAAGAAGAGGGAATCAAGCCGATTATTGGTGTGGAATTTTTGATTTCCAAAAAATGACGAACCAATCGCGATAAAGACAACGAAATTTTTGAAATTGTACTGCTCGCCAAGAATGAACAAGGTTACCGAAACCTAATCCAGCTCGTGACAATTTCTCAGATTGAAGGATTTTGGAATGGAAAACCGCGAATTGATTTTGAAATTTTGGAGCAATATGCTAATAATCTTGTGGCGCTTTCTGGCTCAATGTATGGCGAAATCGGCCAGGCGATTATCACAGGGCGCGATGAAAATTATATTTTGGAACGCATTCGGTATTATCAAAAAATTTTTGGCGTAGAAAATTATTTTTTGGAAATCGAAGAACATCCAGATCGTCCGATGCAGCCGCGAATCAACGAGACGATTATCGCGATTGCCAAGCGAAATAATCTCGAAATTGTCGGAACAAATAATTGTTATTATCAGACGATTGACGACGCTGAGGTACAAGATATGATGTCAGCGGTGGCGGCGGGCAGGGAACTGGATGATCCTGATCGTACGACGCTCATGGATGGGGATTATTCTGTGCGCCCAAGTCGCGAAATGGAAGAGCTTTTTGTATACGCGCCAAAAGCATACGAAAATGCAGCAAAAATTGCCGAAATGATCGATTTGCACATTGAATATGGTGATTACAAAATTCCGATTTTTCCGCTTTCTGATGAGGAAGAAGTACAATTTGCTCAGTATCAAAATTTTGTCGACGAATACAACGCGACGCACGAAGACAAGCTCAAAAAATTCCAGGCGGAAGAATGGCTTTTGCGTGTACTTTGTATCAATGGCCTCAATTTTCGATACGATTTTGGACTTGATGATGAGAAAAAACGCGTTTTGCTCGGAAAATTAGAAACACCACCAATTACCAAGAAACTGACCGATATTTCCGTGGAAGAACTTCATGAAATCGCGGAAAGCTATTATAACGACGACAAGAAAAAATTGCTTAAAACCATGAATGAAAAGCAACTCGAAATCGTCGCACGCCTTGAATATGAGCTCACCGTGGTGAATATTATGGGATTTAATGGATATTTTTGTATCGTGTCGGATTTTATCCGTTACGGAAAAAATAATGGCGTGCCAGTAGGTCCAGGTCGTGGCTCAGCGGCTGGGGCACTCTTGGCATATTTGTCAGGAATTACCGATATTGACCCGCTTCGTTATGGATTACTTTTTGAGCGTTTTTTAAATCCATCTCGCGTATCAATGCCCGATATTGATGTGGATTTTTCTGACGAATGACGCGACCAAGTATTGACCTATGTTCGCGAAAAATACGGAAAAGAGCGCGTAACGCAGGTGTGTACATTTGGAACACTCGCGGCTCGTGCTGCCGTGAAAGATGCTGGACGCGCACTGGGAATTCCATTTTCTGAAATGAATGATGTCGCGAAACTTATTCCATCTCGCCCGGGAATTAGCCTTCAGGAAGCCATTGAAGAATCACCAGAATTTAAAAAATATTATGAAGAGGAGAATGGTCGCTACCAAAAAACAATTCAGTCAGCACTTCGTCTTGAAGGAACAGTGCGCCAACTCGGCGTGCACGCGTGTGCGGTAATCATCGCACCGGAACCAATGACACATTTTTGTCCATTGCAGCCGCCACCAAAAGATCCAACCACTACGGTAACGCAATTTTCGGCAGGTCCACTTGAAGAACTAGGGCTGCTCAAAATGGATTTTCTCGGACTCCGAAACCTTACAATCCTTGATCGCGCCCTCAAAATCGTAAAAGATGTGCATGGTGTTGATATAAATTTGCTCAAAATTGATTATGAAGACCCTAAAGTTTTGGCGCTTTTTGGAGAAGGTGACATGACGGGAGTTTTTCAGTTTGAATCAACGGGAATGCGTCGTTATCTCAAAGAACTGAAACCATCAAGCTTTGAAGATCTCATCGCGATGGTTTCACTGTATCGACCAGGTCCGCTGCAATATATTCCAGAATTTATTGATCGAAAATTTGGACGAAAAGTCGTAGAATATCCACATCCGTCACTGGAGGAAATTTTGAAGCCAACATATGGAATTGCGGTCTATCAGGAGCAAATTATGCAGCTCGTGCAGGCATTCGCAGGATTTTCGCTTGGTGAAGCCGATATTTTGCGTCGTGCCATCGGTAAGAAAAAATATGAGCTCCTTATGGAACAGCGTGTCAAATTTATTGATGCAGCGCGAGAACAAGGGCATCCCGAAGAATTGGCGATTTATATTTTTGATGAAATTATTGAGCCGTTTGCGGGGTATGGTTTTAATAAATCACATGCCGCGTGCTACTCGATGATTGCGTATCAAACGGCATATATGAAGACATATTACCCGACCGAATCTATGGTAGCGCTGATGGTTTCTGATGAGGAAGACATCGACCGAATTCGTATGGAAATTTCTGAAGCGCACGCGAAAGGCGTGAAAGTTTTACCACCAGATGTGAATGAGTCACGAAAGCACTTTACCTATATTGATAGTGAAACGATTCGTTTTGGACTTAAAGCGATTAAAGGGCTTGGTGATGGGCCGATTGCCACGATTCGTCGAGCGCTCAAAGACAAAAAATTTGATTCTATCGAGGATTTTATCGAACGCACGGGTGGCGATGTAATTAATAAAAAATCACTCGAAGCACTTATTTATTCTGGGGCGCTCGATGCCTTTGGTGAGCGAAAAAGCCTCCTTAAAAGCATTCCAAAAATAACGACTTATCTCAAAGAAATTGAAAAAAAAGATAAAACTTCTCAAATGTGACTTTTTGATTTGGACTATGCGCCAAAAGTAGAATTTGAGCTTGAAAAAGTCGAGCCGATGACGTTTGAAGAACGAATGAAAGGGGAAAAAGCGATGGTTGGATATCCAGTTTCTGGACATCCACTTGAGGGAATCGAGGATTTTATCAAAAGTAAATCAAAAAATTTGGGCGCGGTGGAAGCGTGGTTCGAAAAGCTTCACAATGCCAACAATTCTGATGACGAAAATTCTGAAAATACAAACCCAGAAAATTCCCCAGTCGAAACAGAACAAATGCCAGAAAAATCTGAGGAAAAAAATTCTGAAAAACCCAAAAAAGAAAAAAAAGAAGATGAGACAGCGACGCTTATTGGGTTTGTCTCGGAAGTACGCCACATTCCAACCAAAACGGGTGGGCAAATGATTATCGCGACGGCGGAAAGTGCTGGTTTTAATTTTACTATTGCGGTTTTCCCACGAGATTACGAGATCTACGCGAACAAAATTCTTGAAGATCATATCGTGGTTGTCAATGGAAAACTACGTTTTGATGAGGAGCGCGGTGAAGTTTCACTTACACCAATTACGCCATTTCGTCGTTCGGGCGAAAAAATCACGTCCGATTCAGTGAAAACTTTTAGTATTTCTCAGTTTCAAGATTTTGCCAAAACAGCGGGCTTTTCGCCTGTGAACGAACAAAAAACTGAGCGATTTGATATTATTTTGCCACCATTTTGGGCGCGCGAAGATTCCGAAGAATTACGAAAATTCTTGGAAGGCGAGCAAAGTGGAAATATTGAAATTATCCTGAAGCGAAATAATGCCGAGAAATCAACCAAATTTTTCTTGCAATCCACCGAAAATCTCGAAAAATGGCTTGTCGGAAAAATATAAAAATCCCAGAATTGGGATTTTTTTGATACTTTTTCATATAAAAATAATAAAAAATAAAAAGCCCGATTTGGGCCTTTTATTTTCTCAAAATGAATTATATATTTCCACCAAAGAATATACGATAGATCATTCGACTGGTTTCAGTTCTTGGGATGAATTCTTTTGGAGCAAAGGTGTTTGAGTTGCGTCCTTTCATGATTCCATGAGATTTGAGGGTTTCAATGTATGGAATGAATTCTGAAGAAGCTGGAACATCAGAGAATGATGTGGTGTAGTTGGAGTTCTGTGTGCTGAGCTGGATGGCACGAGTGAGGATCTTGGCAGCTTCATCACGAGTGATTGGAGCATTTGGACGGAAGTTTCCATCTTTGTATCCATTGATCCACTTGTTTTCTACTGCAAATTTGATGTATTCTGCGTACCATTGACTTTGATCAACATCAGGGAATCCTGTGTCAGTTCCAAGGTATGTGTATCGGCAAGAGAGGGAACGAACGAGCATTTTTACGAATTCTGCACGAGTTACATTTCTGTTTGGTTGGAATTGAGCAACATTGTTGACTACGCCATATTTTTTGTATTCTTGGTAGGTTTGTCCAAGGTTCATTTCATCTTTTTCCATTCCACGGAACATCATGAGAGCGGAGATGTCATCTTGGAATGAAGAATTGCTGATGTCTTGTACTACAAGCTCATTGTATGGGTAGGCTTGTACAATGGCTGGACAAATGTAGTCAGTGACTCTATTTGAGAGATTATATATTTTTTGTCCTGAAGGAGTTGTTTGAGTGCTTGGAGTGACTCCTTGCTGTGTGGAGAGTGTTCCTTCCGGAGTGATGATTGGTTTTGTATGATTTGTATTATTGGAATTATTGTTGTTTTGGTTTGAGGTGTTATTGTTTGAGTTGTTATTTGGATTATTTGGAATTGTTGGGTTTGTCGGAGGTATTGGATTCGTTGGTGTAGGGGCAACATACGAACCTCCACCAGGGCCAGGAGTTGGCTTAGTAGTATTATTATTGCTATTATTATTTCCGTTGTTTCCTCCACTGTTATTTCCTCCATTGTTGTTGGAAGGGGAAGTGATAGTGATTTTGAATTCTTGTTCACTTTCATTTCCTGCTGAATCTTTGGCTTTTATTTTGATGGTGTAGGTTCCTGGGGTAGTAGGAGTTCCAGTAATTTTGTTGGTTGTGGAGTCAAAGGTGAGACCAGGAGGAAGGGTAGTGGAATCTACTGAAATAATGGCTGTTGGATCATCTGTAGTGATGTCGATTGGGGTGATTGGTTGGTTTGGAGGAAGGGTTTTGTCCGCAATCGGATCAATTTTTGGTGCGGTTTTATCTTTGACAGTGATGGTAATTTCTTTTTCAGACTTGTTTTGTGTTTGAGTTTTATCTGTAGCAATAATCTTGAGTTTGTAGACTCCTGGTTTGTTTGGTGTTCCTCCAATGGTTTTGGTAGTATCATCATACGTAAATCCAGGATTGTTTGCAGGGAATTCTACCGTAGTTTCTACTTCTGAGTCATCTGTTACGGTAATGACATGAGAAAGTGGAGTGTTTTGGTCTACAGTCGTGTCTGTTGCTGTAATTACTGGTGGAGTTTTGTCCGCTACCGTGATGGTAATTTCTTTTTCAGACTTGTTTTGTGTTTGAGTTTTATCTGTAGCAATAATCTTGAGTTTGTAGACTCCTGGTTTGTTTGGTGTTCCTCCAATGGTTTTGGTAGTATCATCATACGTAAATCCAGGATTGTTTGCAGGGAATTCTACCGTAGTTTCTACTTCTGAGTCATCTGTTACGGTAATGACATGAGAAAGTGGAGTGTTTTGGTCTACAGTCGTGTCTGTTGCTGTAATTACTGGTGGAGTTTTGTCAATTTTCAAAACATCTTTCGATGCAATATACCCAATAGGTGTAGATTCGCCCTCAAGCGAAACAGCCACACAAACATATTTTCCATCCGCAGACTCATTATCAAAAAGAATTCCATCATCAGCATTTGAAGATTCAAAATTCGCTGAAGCCGACTGGAAGGAAGTAACTCCCGCATTACACTGAGCACGATCGTCTACAAGAGCATATTTGTACGAGAACACATCCGTCCCCTGAGAGTTCCGCTGAATGCGAGCCTTGTCAGTTTGTTCTTTCTTATCGTTCTTGGTATAGAGAGAAAATTCACCCTTCTTCGGATCGTGCAAGCGCTCACACACTACGCTGCGATCAGGCTTTTCGTATGCAACATATGGAGCATTACAAGTGAAATAATCAGTTTTTTTCAATTTTCTGGTAGTGTTATAATCACGAACCGCAAATCGAGGCTCTTCAGTCTCATCTGCAATGGACCAAAGAAGGTGTGGGCCATTATTATTTTTTGTCCAAACTTTTGGAGTGTGTTTCGCATCGGATTCAAATCCATATTCGCTAATAATATTCATAATAGCATTAAGATCCTTTCCAAGCAATTCATCCGTTCCTTTGAATGGGCCAATAAGATCAGCAACCATTCCGCCCACACCATTTTTGTTATTATACAAAAACTCAAAAGTGTGCGTACCAGCAGTGAGTCGCACTGGTTGTAAATACATATCGCGCCACGCGGTTGATTTATTCAGAATTTCTCGAGTTGTACCATCGCTGATAACATTGAGTCTCACATCATCATCGGCTGAAATCAGAGCCAAATAATCTCCCTCTGTTTCTGGCGTTACATTCAATGTATATTCCGCACCAACATAGAGATTTTTAGCATGAACCGCACAATGATTAAGCGGCTCTGATCCACGTTTACATTGAGCAGCTGTATCGTCACTTCCTAGTGATGCATCCATAATTTTGATTTGTCGTATCGCACTAGGCATTCGTCGATTTTGCAAATCCGTTGCAGAATGCAAAAATGCATCCAACGGATCGCGCGCATCGCTTGACTTTCTTTGTATGGTTTGGTTAGGTTTTATGGTAAGCAAAGTCTGTGCATGATTTTGAAAATGTTCCAAATTATCGACTGTAGAATTTATTTCATACTTCTTTTCTGATGGCTGTCTTTCTTCAACACATTGCTGTTTTCCATTTCTTTCCTGAAGTGTAAAGCCAGAATCACACCATGTAAAACTTTTTGTGGTGCTCGACAACGCTGATGCTGGCAATATTGATGCAGGAAATATTTGAAAAATAAGTGTTGTCAATACGAGTAAACTCAAAAATTTTGTTCTTTTCATAAATAAAATGATAAAATAAATAAAAGAAAAAATATTTTAATCAGCAAAAAGTCGAATCTTATCAGCACTTGGATGTGTACGAAGTTTTTCAAGAGTTTTCGCCTCAATCTGACGAACACGTTCACGTGTCACACCAAATTCTTTTCCCACTTCTTCGAGCGTGTGCATTTCGCCACCATCAAGCCCAAATCGCATCACAATAATTTTTTTCTCACGAGGCGACAGGAAGCCAAGCATATCATAAAGATTTTCTTTGAGAATAGAAAGATTTGTCGCGCGTTCTGGCGTCAAATATTTATCATCTTCCACAAAATCCCCGATTGTCGTATCTTCCTCGCCACCAACAGGGGAATCAAGCGAGAGAATATCCTGTGAAATTCGCATAATCTGACGAACCTTACGAACATCCATTTCCAGTTCAAGCGCAAGCTCTTCCATAAGCGGTTCACGAGCGAGTTCTTGTGTGAGACGACGATACGTGTGATTGAATTTGTTGATAGTTTCAATCATATGCACTGGCACGCGAATCGTACGAGCCTGGTCAGCAATAGCACGCGTTACTCCTTGACGAATCCACCAAGTTGCATATGTAGAAAATTTGAATCCGCGATCTGGATCAAATTTGTCGACTGCACGGAAAAGCCCCACATTTCCTTCCTGTACCAAATCAAGAAGTCCAAGTCCACGACCCATATATTTTTTGGCGATAGAAACCACAAGGCGAAGATTAGCTTCAGCAAGGCGTTTTCTCGCTTCCTGATCTCATTTTTGAATAAGACGACCAAGGCGAGTTTCTTCGTCTGCATCAATGAGTTGGAATCGTCCGATTTCATTGAGATACATTCGAATCGAATCATCAGAAATGTCCGCCAAGTCAATTTCTTCTTTTTTCTGCGAAGCATTCTGAAAAAGATTATTCTGATCGAGCGCGTCTACGAGCTCAATATTGAGCTTCGCGAGACGAGAGAACACCTCATCCATAAATTCAATATCATTGTCAGAAGGAAGTGCCGACATCACTTCATCGTACACGAGCTTCCCTTCGACTTTTCCTTTCTTAAAGAGCAATTGCATCTCTTCAGAAAGCCCTTCGAGATACTCGGCTGGTACTTCAACATCAAGAAATTTTTTGAGGTTTTTTTGTCGGCGTTTGTCCGTGAAAAAATCTTTTGGAATTTTCGCGCCACCAGATTTTTCGATTTCTTGCAATTCGGACTCATCCACATCACTCAAATCAAAATCATCAAAATCATCATCAAACGCATCATTAAAATCAAGATTTGGTAAATTTTCCTCATCAAGTTCAATATCGTCACTTTTTTCAATTTTTGTTTTTTTAGCAGATTTTGTGCTTGATTTTTTGGGAATAGGAAGCTCGATATTGAGATCAGAAAGCGACAACGCGCTCACATCAATACTCGAAAGATCCACTTCCTGAATAGAATTTTCGGTTTTTGTGTCTTTTTTCTTTGGCATAAAATTTTGGTTAAAAATTGAATTTTCCTGGCTGAATCCCGAGTTGGCGCCCTTTGTTGACGAGGTACGCGTATGCTTGCAAGTATTCTGCGCTGTCTGGAGAAATTTTTTCGAGCATTTTATTTTTTTCTTGTTCAAGCAATTCTGCGTGCAATTGTTTTAATAAGTCAAAAAATTGCCTCGAGACAATGTCTGGATGCTGATCAGGATAATTTTCATCGATATACACCTCGATTGTGCTGAGCTCTTCGATATCTGATTCGTCCAAATCAGTTTTAGAAACTATTCTATAGAGCAATCCAGCATCAGGAAGCGAAAAAATATCCTCAATAGTATACGCAAATTTTTCAAAAAACAAGTCAAAAAGTGCGAATTTTGTAATAAAAGCTCCCAAAAGTGAGAAAATATTTGGGGAAAATTTTTGAATTTTTTGTGTTGGCTGATTTTGTTTGGACTGAACTGTGCGTTTTTTTTGAGTAAAAATATCGTATAATGAACTTCTAGAAATCCTGAAAATTTCAGAAATTTTCTTCATATAAAAATCCACTTCAATCGGCGACGAAATATGTGCCACGAGTTCAAGACATTTTTCGATTAGTTGTTTTTGACCAACAAGCGTATTGAGGTTGTATTCTTGGCCGCCCATTTTGATAAAATAATCCACCACTGAAAGGGAAGTATCTTTGAGTGCCTCAAAATCGCCACCAGATTTAATAAACTCATCAGGATCTTTGCCTTCTGGGATGAGAATCACGCGGATTTCCAGATCAGAATTCAAGAGATTTTCGATTGACAAAAATGTTGCTTTCACGCCCGCGCTATCAGCATCAAGCGCCAAATAAATAATTTTTGCAAAGCGTTTCAAAATGCGAATATGATCCTGTGTAAGCGCTGTTCCGGAAATTCCCACCGCATTCGTTACGCCCGCTTGGTGCAAAGAAATCGTGTCCATCTGCCCCTCAACAATAAAAACTTCTGTCGTCCTCGCAATCGTCTGTTTAGCAAGGTGCAAGCCATACAAAATGGACGATTTATCAAAAATTCTTGACGCGGGAGAATTGAGATATTTTGGCTCACCATTTTGCAAAATGCGTCCCGTAAATGCCACCGTATTCCCCATCGTATTCGCGATTGGGAACATCACACGCCCAAAAAATTTGTCACGAGTCGGCGAGACAAAAAGCCCAGATTCAATCACAAATTTTTCCTCAAATCATTGAGATTTTAAAAATTGTATCAAATCGCGTGAATTAGACGAAAAACCGAGCGCAAATTTTTCAATAGTTTCACGAGAAATTCCACGATTTTGCAAATACAAAAGCGCTTCATTTCCTGATTCTGAAAATAAATTTTGATGATACCAATCAGTCGCAAGACGATAGAGCAAATAAACATCTTTTCACTTTTCAGTCGTTTGCGCGGAAAAATTGGTTTTGAGTTCAATGCCGGCCTCTTTGGCAAGAATCGCGGCCGCTTCACGAAATTCAATTTTTTCAATTTCCATCAAAAATTTGATTGGACCGCCACCAACACCACACGAAAAACATTTGGCAATATTTTTGGCTGGAGAAATGACAAAAGATGGCGTTTTTTCGTTATGAAAAGGACAAAGCGCCTTATAATTCACGCCAGCTTTTTTTGTTTGAATATATCGATTCACAACATCCAGAATCGCGATTCTGGACTCAATTTCTTGGGAAAGAGACATGCTAAAAATTATTTTCTGTATTATAAAAAATAAAGTCAAAAAGGCAAGCGAGAAAACGGGTTTTTCACCAAAATTTTTTGCAAAAAATTTTTTTTCGCTATACTTGTGAAAAAATTATGGAACATATTACTTTTATTCTCATTTCGCTTGTGATGGCTTTTCTCATCACATTCGTGACTATGCCGATTGGCATCAAACTTTTGATTCATTTTAGAATCGGGAAAAATATTCGCTCGGAAGGGCTCGTTGGAAAGGCGGAAGAATTTGAAAAACTGCATGGAAAAAAAATGGGAACACCGACGATGGGCGGAATTATTATGATTTTTGCGCTCGTCATTCTGGTTTTACTTTCTGTGATAGCACAACACGCATGACCACTTTTGACGGATATGATTGGTTTTTCTATTAAAAATAATCTCTGGAATCGCCAGGAAACCTATCTCGCGATTTTTACGCTGGTGAGTGTGGGACTTGTGGGTGCGGTTGATGATTATCTCAATGTTCGAGGAATTGGTCGCACCAAAGGACTTTCTGCTCGTGTAAAAATGGTTTTGCTGGTGATTTTGGCATCACTCGGAGCGTATTGGTTTTTTGTAAAACTTGGCTACGATCACATTCATTTCCCATTTTTGGGTGACGTAACTTTTGGGTACCTCTATATTCCAATTTTTATTTTTGTATTTATTTCGGCGGCCAATAGCGTGAATATCACAGACGGGCTTGATGGGCTTGCTGGTGGGCTTTTGTTGTTTCAATTTATTGCATACGGAGCGATTACATATATTCGTGGATTGTATATTTTGTCGGCATTTTGTTTTATTATTAGTGGAATTTTGCTCGCATTTTTATGGTTCAATGTCCATCCCGCCAAAATTTTTATGGGCGACACAGGCTCTCTCGCGTTTGGTGCGACGCTCGCAACTATCGCATTTATGACGGATACATTGATTGCTTTCATCATCATGAGTTCGATTTTTATTTTTGAAACCATTTCTGTGATTCTTCAGATTTCTAGTAAAAAAATTCGAAAAGGGAAAAAAATTTTCAAAATTGCTCCATTTCATCATCATCTTGAAGCTATCGGCTGGAAAGAAGAAACAATTGTGATGCGACTTTGGCTTCTTGGAATGATTCTCGCGGTGGTTGGAGTGATTTTCTCAGTGTCATCAATTGGCACATACGCGGCGCATCTGATTGCTGGATAGCGGACAAGAAATGTATACAAAAATTTTTTGAAATTTGCTGATTAGAAAGAGAAAATCTGTACTGTAAAGCAAAAATCATTTTTTACAAAATCCCTTAAATAAGGTAAAAAAACACTCTTGACACAAAATAAGAAAAAACTTTTTTGAAAAAAATATTGATTTTCTTAACGAAGATACTATAATTAACGCGTCCTTTAATCTTTAACTTCTTCTTTTATGAAAAAACAGGACTTCATCAAAGCAGTTGCGACTAAATCTGGTCTTAGCCAGGATGCTGTTACAAAAGCGCTTACTTCTATGATTGACACTATCACTGCTGAACTTAAAAAAGACGGTGAAGTAAATATCACTGGTTTCGGTGCATGGAAAGTTTCTCAGCGTGCAGCTCGTAACGGTGTAAACCCAAAAACAAAACAAAAAATGGTTATCCCAGCTACAAAAACTCCTGTTTTCCGCGCTGGTAAAACTCTTAAAGAAGCTATTCGATAATATTTTCCCCGAAAGGGGATTTTATTTTGCCAAAATTTTCCAAAAGGGAAGCGATAAAATTATAAAAATCTTGTGAAATTTTTGCTTTTTTCCAAAAATCCTGATATAATACAAAAAATAAATGTTTCTATGAAAGAATTTTTCCTCGTTGAACAGCCGTACGAATCCGCGTTTTTTGATCTTGTAAATGCGATTGATACAGAAAATGACACGATTTATACGATTCATTATCGCTCAGATTTTGCGAATTCAAAAATTATTCGTGATTTTGTAGGTGCGATTTTTGACGCATTTGAGGTTCCAGTGCCTTGGCGCGGACGATTTGTGCTTATCACCGATGAACTAGTGAATAATTCTATCGAGCACGGAAGCGAAAAAAATGATATCAACGAATGTATCATCAAAACTCATCGCAAAGCAGATAATTCACTTTTTAAAATCAGTGTTGAAGTTCATGACACAGGAAAATGACGCCACAAAACTGATCTAGCTGATGAAATGCTTCACAAAAAAGATGAAAAAATTGATTCTCATGAGGTTTATATGGGGAAGCGGGGAAGGGGACTTTTCCGAATTACTGAAAAAATCGTGGACAAGTTGAGTTTTGGTGTGAGTAACAAAGGTGGTCTCGTCGTAAAAATCGAAAAATGTATAGATACGAACAATAATTCTTGTCACGAGGAAGAAAAATCAAAAAACACTCAGGAAAAAAATATTGAAAAAATTTCAGAAAAAAATTCTCAAAAAACGAAATAATTTTCGTTTTTTTCTTGATTATTTTGCAAAAGCCTATATGATAAGAAAAAATTTTTATGATTCCTTTTCACAAAATTTACGCATGGCTTTTTAAGTCATTTTCCATCGGCGAAGAAACTAAACTCATCGATCGTCTCATTGAGCAAGGATACACCAAAATGATGATTATAAAGCGCTCGTGGGTATTTTTTCTTGCGATTTTGGTTGATTTCAAATCGACGCCAATCATTCTTCTCTTGCTCTCATGCGTGAGCGTCTGGATTGGGCTTTTTCATCTGCCAAACGATACTTTTTTGCGTGGATTAGTCGTGATTGGAAATATTTTGATGGCGCTTATTTTTACGATTTCAACGCTCGTATACCTCAAACATTTCCGCGCAATTCACAAAAATTCCCACAAAATTGTGACAGATATCCCGGCCATGCGAGAATCGCTCGCTGATGGTGATCGTCATTTTATTAAATTTTTTAATTGGTCGATTACAAATCAGTGGATTCTTGGACTGATTCTTGTTCTGGAAGTTATTTTTATCGCATCACATTTTCAGCGATTTAATGGGCATCTTATGATTTTGGCGATTGATTTTTTTGTGATTATTGCTGAAATCCATTACCTTCGTCGCTTTCGTAAGCGCATGATGGATCTGGAGATGGACTTCAATGTTGTGGTTCAGGGAAAAATTTTCTTTATCAATCAGACGGGACTTCTCTCAGATTCACAAACGATTGAAAGTGATAAAATTAAAACTATCAAATCCACTTTTCCAAATAAACTTGCGAGTTTCTTTAATTTTGGGAATATTGATATTTTGACAGAAGGTGATAGCAATCTGATTGGGACAATGATGATGTACTTCGTTATGTCGCCAGTTGAGGTGGTAAATAGTATTCAGTCCCTTCTTGGCGAAGTTCGCTCCATTCCACCAAAATATCGCAACCAAATTCCTGGAAATGAGGTGGTCACAGTTACGAATCCAGAACTCATCAAAGAAATGAATGCCGTTGTGGAAGAGGAAAAAACGACCCTTAAAACCATTCAGCATGATATGACCGAACTCAAAGCTATGGATACTCGTGGAAAAGTTCGCGATATCCTCCGATAAATCCCTTTTTATGGGATTTATTTTTTATAAAATATTCCCGAATTTTGCTTTATTTTAAGCTAAAATAATAGGAGAGTAGGGGAGTTTTTATAATTTTATAACATAAATTATAAAAAGTCAATACTTTACAAAAAGTATATTTATTGTATATATATTTATTTGACAACTTTCAATATTTTTGAAAAATATATTTTAGTGTCTTGGAAATTTTTTGAATATATTTTATAAAAATTCAGATACATCAAATTAAAAACTCATTCAACAAAAAATCGATAATGAAAATTTGGTTATAAGATATAGGAGTGTTATGTGTTTTATTTTTAATATTCTATTCTGGCCTCAGCACATATTTTTCTTTTATTGCCATATTTTGCAATAAAGTGAAATTCCCTATTTTTTCTTTATTTTACTTCACATAAGTTACATTATGTGAAGTATTTTATTTTGATAAAAAAACGCTTCTCTATAATGATATTTTTAGAAAGATTTACAAAACGTGCTTAACTGAAAAATTCTACATTTTTTGAATACCATTGTTCTTAAAAAGCTAATTGGTAGCGCATTGATATTTTTATGTATTTCCCTTTTCCTTTGATTTTATGTTTTTATTATTGCAAAAATGAGCAATAATATTTTATGTTCTCAAAAAACATAAAATATCCGTTAAAAACAACGATTTTAAGGTAAATCTTTAAATTTTCGTGAATTTCGCGTTTTTTCTCCTTTTCCGATAGATTGCTCATCAGAAATTTTTTCTCTCGTATTTTAAATCATTACTATTACAAAAAATTGCAATAATTTTTATAAAAATTCATTTTGATTTTCTGAAAAAATTCTTATAATACTTCACATAATATTTTTATTTTATTGCGTATTTTTGCAATATGAATATTCTTGATGCTTTTAATAATTTTCTTGTCTATTTACGTCTCCACAAATGACGTTCACGAAAAACGCAAGAACAATACGCATTTCATATTTGGCGATTTATCAGCTGGTTAGAACCAAAAATCGCTAAAATTCTCAAATCTAACCTTCCGGAAAACTTTGAAAAAAATCCGGTTTCTGTTCATATATTTCTTCCGCCAACGGACCCGTCTCTAACAAAATCTTGGAAATCCCCACTCAATGAGCTCGCGAAACACGCGCCAGAAGTTCACATTGAAAATATTACAAAAAAGGATTTTGACGAATGGCGACTTTCGCTTTCTGATAGTGGATTATCGACCAAAACCGTGAATGCACATATGATTACGATGCGATCTTGGCTCAAGTTTCTTAAAAAAGAAGAAGTTGATTGTCTCGATCCAACCACGCTCGATCTTATGAAAACAAACGATCGTGAAGTGACATTTTTGACACAAGAGGAGATTGAGAATTTTTTTGCAAGTATTGATAGGGAAACGATTAGAGGGAAGCGCGATTTTGCTATTTGTGAATGTATTTATTCGACTGGGTTGCGTATTTCTGAGCTCACAAGTCTTAATAAAAATGATGTAAATCTAAAAACTATGGAGTTTGCTGTGCGCGGAAAGTGAGGAAAATTGCGCGTTGTATATCTAACAGAAAATGCCAAAAATGCGATTCAAGAATACCTCGAAGCGCGAGATGATGACTTCTCTCCCCTTTTTATCAGACACAATTTTTCTACTGAGAATATAAACTCCACATTTTTAAATGATGAAAATATTCGTCTGTCACGATTTTTTATTACGAATATGATTAAAGAATATGGTTTGAAGGCTGGAATTTTAAAAAATTTGCACGCCCATACCTTGCGGCACAGCTTTGCCACTACCCTACTCACCAATGGTGCTGATATTCGCATCATTCAAGAACTTTTGGGGCATGCGTCTATCACCACAACGCAGGTATATACACATGTAACGAATCCAAAACTCAAAGAAGCACACCAAAAATTTCATCAACCCCCTTCCAAAAATTAGTTATCGCAAATATTTGCAATATAATTTATTATTACAATTTTTTGCAATAATTTTTTTCTTGCAAAAAAATAACTATACTTTTGGGGATTTTTCAATATAGTAATCTCGTTTTTATTCTCAATATATTTTATCATGAGCGCAAAAGCTATTTTTGAAAAAACATTCGGCGGACTCAGTCGAGAATATTATTTTCGAGAATTTATTTTTGAACTCATCTTTGTTGTACTTTTTTTCTATCCTTATTATACAAAAGGAATGACTATTCCACCGATTGGAGTGATTTTGACAGCGATTCTCTCACAAATTCTCTATCCATATTCGAGATTCGTATATCATAGCATTACGGATTTTATCTTCGGAAACAATATGTTTATCGTAAATACATTCCTGATGTTGATTCTCAAATTTTTGATGATGATGATTTGCTGGTTTTTTGCGATTTTTATCGCACCAATCGGGCTTTTGTACCTCTACTATTATCACACAAAAGAAGAGAAAAAAGATGAACAGCAATAAAAAGAGGCTTTTGCCTCTTTTTTCATGTATTTTATTATTGCTTTTTTTGCAATAATACGCTAATACAATTATTTGCAATAATTCTTTTAGTGGGTACGTTGCATATTTTCTAATGATTTTGCCGTATGAATCCTATGGCGAATTTCTTCTACTTCTTGAACATCACAATGAAGTTTTTTATCATCACCAAAATAAAGATTCATACACTGGGAAGCAATGGAATACCGCATATATTCATCCAATTCTGAGGCTTTTTCGTAATTATCAAAATTAATAAGGTCTGTAATTCATGACATTCTTCTTCCCCACACCTGAAAGCGAACATTGAGCGGAACACGAACTTTGTTGGCTGAAAAATTATTGAACATCAACGGATACTTTCCTTCCGGATTCGTAATTGCCACAAATTGTACGCGATTATTTTCAATTTTTACAGAAAAATCAGTGAAAAATTTTTGAGAAAATTCTTGAATTTCAGCATTTCCAAAAGTTCTTTTAGTAACTTCGATATGAACTTTATCATCATCAGAAGGCTCAAACTGCCCTATATGATAGAAACTAGAAGCATACGATGAATTGAGTGGATTGAGTGGGAAAAAATTAATTTGCTGGTACCATGAAAATTGAGGCGAGAGTTTTTCAGAGCGAGAATCTTTATTCGACTGAAAAGTATTCACAAAATCCCAATTTCGGAAAGTAATCGGCTCATCAAGATTATTTTTTTCAGCATCAATATCGGAAGAAATGGTAATGGTCGTCTCAGTGTACGGCATATATCGATTCATCATATTAAATACAAAGGCCACACCACAAATTCCTGCAATTACAAAAGTCGTAAACCCTGTCATGAAAAATTTCCAGCCCAGCGTTTTCCCAGTAAAGGCGTAATGCACGAAAAATACGAGCAAAACCACAAGCGAAAAAATCCCAATAACAAGCCCAACTGGCAACAAAATCGGCATATTCATGAAAACGAACATATTCCCAAAAGAAAAATCTGCCAGATATAGCCCAAAAACAATACTACAAAGCCCGAGGAAAACAAGCAAAAAGAATGAAATTCCGAGAGAAAAAAGAAATCGGAAAATCCCTGTTCTCAAAATCAAAAATCCAAGAATATAGAAAAATATAAGCGCTGGAATCAAAACACTAGCTTGAGTAACGATACCTATAAAAAATAAAAACAAATATGCGAGACGATAAATTCCTGCGGAAATACTGGTTTTTTCGCTTAATTCTTTGAATACACCCAAGAAAATCACATGATCGGATGCGAGGAATTTTTGATGCCATTTTTTCTTGATAGCAACTTTTTCAATCACGCGAGACTCGAGCTCTTCTCGAAAAATCTCTTCCGGAGAACCAATTTCAGACAAAATATTTTTGATATCATCGCGAGTTGGATTTTCGAGTAATGAAATTTTTTCATTAATTCGCTCCTCAATATCCGCGTAATAATCAGCATTGAGCGCATTTTTTTCAATGAATTTTTGAAGATCTTTTTTGTAAAGATTGATAATTTTTTGCAATTTTGCATCCATATTTTAAGCGTTAAGAATTTTTTCAACCGTATTTTTGATTTCAAGCCAACTCGTAGACATAAGCTCGTAGGCTTCCTTACCACTTTTTGTCAGCTGAAAATATTTTCGCGGGTGGCCACTTTCGGACTCGACCCAATAATAGGAGATGAGCGCGTCATTTTTGAGGCGCGTGAGGAGCGGATACACCGTCCCTTCCACAACGATAAGATCGCTATTTTTGAGGATTTCGATAATTTCAGCGCCATAGGTATCAGATTTTTTCAAAATACCGAGCACGAGAAAGTCCAGAATCCCCTTTCGCATCTGCGACTGAATCTTGCTTTCCATAAATTTTTAATATTACTTGGTAATGCATAGTAATATTATGCAAAAGAAAAATTTTGTCAAGAAAATTTTTCTATTTTGTCAAAAGTTTTTTTCAATTTTTTGGTTGCAAAAATCAAAAAAATCATACAATAATCTTATGAAAACTCGTCAACACACATACGAATCAGAAAATTCCGAATACGAAGAAGGTTTGAAAAATTCTGAAAATCTTGATTCCAAAGAGCAAATTCGTGAAGAAATCCAGATAACGGTCGATGAGCGCGGTTTTTATTTGTATGAGTGGATTTCGCGAGAAGAACTCAAAATGAGTATTCGCGCGGATTATCTCAATATCGCCACCAAAAGTTCAATTCCGCTCGCAATCGTGACTTTTGTGATGGGAGTTATCGGGTTTGTGCTCGGAAATATTGCCGGAATTATTCTCGCGATTTTTGGGATTTTATTTTTCTTTTATCTGTTTGTTGGGATTTTTTTGATTTTCAAAATGCTTCAAAAATGAAGTATGTATTCGCGTGTTGCGAACGTGATTTTTACCGACAATCATATCATCGCGCATTCCAAAGTTTTTGAACGAGAAAATTTTGACGAAAATAATCCGATTTTTGAAAAAACGAAAAAATTGTTTCACGAAGAACTTTTTGAAAGTTCTCGCCTGCCCAATTATATCGAAACGCAAAAAAGTGTGCTCACGACGCAACTCGGGAAAATTTTCAAAAATGGTGCCAAAATCCTTGAAAGTGTCAACAAGAATAGTCATTCTAGTAAAAATAATCCAGCCGGAATTATTCTGTTAATTTTCATCATTGGTGGGCTTCTTTTTGCGATTATGATGGGAATTACGTATTTTATCGGCGTGCCGATTGTCTATCTTTTGGCGGGTTTGTACGCACGAATTATGCACGCAATTTTGCTGACAACCAATAATACTGAATACAAAATTCAGTCACTTTTTACCCAAATCGACAATAATTCACACAAATTACAAAACGAAAAAAATACGCTTGTTTCATCGCTTACTGAAGCAAAAAACAACGAGTGGCTGGAAAATCTTTCCGGCCGTATCAATGATGCTTTCAAAAAACTCAATATTTTTGCGAATTCGACGACTAACGATTCTATCACACTCCGAAAAATGCTCGAAAATTCAAAATATCATGATATTTTGAATTTTCCAAAATACGATACTTGGATCAAAAATCAGGTCCTTACGCCCATTATAGAGCTCATTTCCCTACTCGAAAAAAATGAAAATATTGTCACCAATACGATTTCAGCGCTCAATTCCCAGATCCTACAAACAAGTGATCCAAGCCATCAAAAACCACTTGAATTACAGAAAAAACGTCTAGAATTACACCTAGAAGAACTTAAAAAAATGAAGCAAATTTTGGCTTCGTATCAAGAAAAACTCGTATAATTTTGCTTATGACCAATCCTTCTCCTTTCGACGAATTTTTTAAAAATATTTCGTCTTCGCCGGAATTTCGCGCGCTCACTGGCGAAAAAACAACAAATTCCGCAGATTTTTCTTTTGAAAATCTTGAAAAAAATCTTCGAGAAATCGAGACTTCCACTGTCAAAGCCAATGATCTAATGCGTCAATTTGATACCAATTTTTCAACCGAAGACGCAAAAAAAATTGGAAATTCGGTACAGAATTGAAACGATAAAACGCCACCAAAAACGGGCAAACCAACCGATGATGAGCCGAAAATTACAATCGAAGTTCGGCGTCCTGAGAAAAAAAATCCCGAAACTTGGGGATTTAATGGTGTGGCTGGGATGACCGATCTCAAGCGCGAGCTGAATGAGAGTTTCATCAAACCGCTCAAATTCAAATTTTTGATAGAAAAATTGCGCCAAAATTCTGAAAAAAATGCCAACGAAAAATCAGAAAAAAATACAGAATTACTCGAAAAATTATACAGCGAATACGAAAAATTTAAAATTTCTATTCCGACTGGAATGCTTCTCTACGGGCCGCCAGGAACAGGAAAAACCTTTATTACAAAAAAACTGGCAGAAGAAATTGAATGTGGATTCGTCTCAAAAAATATGGGCGAATTTGGCTCTTCATACCTTCATCAAACCACCAAAAATATCAAAGATTTTTTCGATGGTGTGAAAAAAATTGCCGAAAATGAGCCAATCATTTTATTTTTGGATGAAATCGATTCACTTTTGTCGGCCCGAACGAATAATGTTGACAGCAACAAAGCGGAAGAGGTTTCGCAATTTTTGCAAGAATTTAATGCATTGGAAGAAGCAAAAAATCTGATTGTCATCGCCGCAACGAATCGCCCTGATCATCTCGATTCTGCAATTTTACGTTCTGGTCGCCTCGACAAAAAAATTTATATTGGGCCGCCAGACGAGACGGCTCGTGAGGAACTTTTCCGTATGTACATCGAAAAAATGGGGCGTCCACACGAAAAGTTGGATTATCACGAACTTGCGATTTTGACAACCAATTATGTTTCGGCTGATATTGAAGCCATTTGTGACGAAGTGGCACGCGACGCTTCGCGAAATTTGCTCGATCTCATCGATGAAGCAGAAAGTGGAGCACTCACCAAAAAACACCTTGAGAACCATAAAATCACAATGGAAATGTTGCGCGAAACCATTTTGGAAATGCCGTCCAGCCTCAAAATGGTTGATATGAGTATTTATGAAAATTGGCTTGCAAAAATATCATAATCCCTTCACAAAGGGATTTTTTTGGAAATTTTTCAAAAATTTAAAATTGAGAAAAAAAATTTTTTGATTATAATGCGGATGTTTTATTTTTAATTTGAAAAAATGACGCAAATTCCAGAAAATTTTTACCGCTACAAACAGACGGATATTTGGACCAACGAGACAATTCCTGAAGCGATTTTGAACAAACACAACACAAAAGCTGGCGTGTATGGGAAAATTCTGGTGCTGGAGGGTGCGCTCGCGTACACAGCTTTCAAAGATGCAAAAGGTGAAGTTGACTATAAGGCAGTTATCAAGGCAGGTTCGCACGGAGTGTCTGCGCCGCAGCAGTGGCACAAAGTTGAGCCAATTGGCGAGACAAAATTTTTGGTAGAATTTTATCAAGAAAAACCAGAAAATATTCAAAAAATCGAGGAAGATTTTGCGAAAGAATTTCCTGATAAAAAACCACACGACGAACTCAAACTTCTGCTTTCGCAAGAAAATTTTGAAGGAAAAAAGGCGCTCGATTTGGGTTCTGGTGGCGGACGAAATTCCCTTCTGATGGCAAAAAATGGCCTCTCAGTAACGAGTTGGGATCAGAATATGGAAGGCCTCGCTGAAACGCAATTTTTGGCAAATCGCGCCAATCTCAATCTCCAAACTGAAGAAAAAAATCTGAATTTCGATCGTGTGACAGAAAACTTTGATGTCATCATCGCGACGGTTTCGCTTCAATTTTTGGAAGAAAAATCTGCACACGAACTTTGGCAGTCTGTCGTAGATCACACAAATATTGGCGGTTACAACCTTCTGATTGTCCCTATTTTATCGGATGATGTCGGTTGTGAAATTCCTTTTCCAAATCTGGTTCCGTACGAAAATTATCTCAATTTTTACGAAAATGAAAATTGGGAAATTCTTCACGCGGATAATATGGTTGGTCATTTTCATCGCCGTGACGCGAATGGAAACCGCATCAAATCACGATTTGCAACAATTATCGCAAAAAAAATCAAATAAAAATCCCGTTTGGGATTTTTTTGTACATTATTTATAACGCATAAAATTTTTTGGAATTTTCGAAAATTTGAGCCTCGATTTGTTCATTATTTTCTGAACGCAATTCAAAAATTTTTTCAAGATTGTAGCGCGTATTCGCTGGATGATTCGTCGTTCCACGAACGGGTTGTGGTGCCAAAAATGGTGCATCAGTTTCCACAAGAATTCTATCAAGTGGCACTATTTTTGCAGTTTCCTGAATTTCAAGCGATTTCTTATAAGTAACAATACCCGAAAATGAAAAATAAATTTCGTTAGAAAAATCCAAAAGTTCACGAGCCATCGCTGGATTTTCTGAATAACAATGCATCACGAGGCGATTGATGTCAAATTTTTTCATAAAATCAAGCGTCGCATCACGAGCATCGCGTGTGTGAATCACTAGCGGAAAATGATATTTTTGAGCAAGCTTCCATTGTGCGAGCCAATAAAATTTTTGGTTTTGAATTTGCCAAATCGCTTTTTCAGAAATTTGTGAGAAATCCATTGGAGTCTTACCATCATCTGTGCCATCCAGATAGTGAAAATCGAGGCCACATTCACCGATTGCGACCACCAAATCACGATTTTCAGAAATCATTTTTTCAAATTCAGACAACACAGGATTATTCAAAAAAATTTTGTCCCAAAAATCCGCATTTTCAGCATATATTTTTAGCAAAAAATTTTCAAAATCCTCATCAGATATTTTTTCTGAAAATGTAAAAAAATCTCGCCAATTTCCGTCATTCATCGCATCACAAGGATGAAATCCAACGGTCGCACGAAAATTTTCAGGATATTTTTTTGCGAGAGAAATAGCTTTTTGGGAAGTCACAATGTCACAACCAATCTGCACTGCGAGCACCACATTTTTTTCTTGCATGGCCGCCAGAATTCCCTCAATATCATCCACAAGAGAATCCCAGTAACAATGTGAATGTGTGTCAATAATCATTATTCTGGAATTTTTAAAAGATAAAAATCATTATTTTGAACGGCATAAATTCTGCCATCAATCACAGAAAATCGAGAAATATCGAGATTTCGTGCGACTTGAAAAATTTCGCCCGTTTTTCGATTGAGAAGCAACAAAACACTTCCCTCTTCCAAAGAATAATTACTCAATTTTAACAAATTCTCGGCATCCGCACGGATAAATCCCACGCGCCAAGTATCATCCAAATCGCGCCAATGAGAAAATCGCACATTCTCACGCCACTCATTATTTTTCCACGAAAAAGTTTTTTCTCGAGTCGTTGCATGCCACATTTTTTCTTGGAAAAATACCGAAAAAGTACCTTCCGGAAGTTTTGTTTCAAAAATATTTTCCCCGTCAATCGTCATTAAAATTTCACCATGATTGGAACGAAAAATAAAAGCGTTTTCATAAAAATCCAACAAAATTTCCCTAAAAATATACGGCAAAGTGGCGACACTTACAAATTTTTCATCACGCAAAAATCCAATTGTCGTCTCAGAATTTTCCGTTTTTGCAAGCCAAATTTTCCCTTCCATATCACGATCAATCACGCGAAAATTTTCTCACAAAAGCTGAGAAAAATCAGCATTACGGAGTATTTTTTCATCGCGCGTAAGTGGCGTCGGAACTTCTGTTTTTTCCAAATCCGTCGTTCTCGTAAGGCGATACATTTTTTGAAGATTTTCCCCATTTTGAAGCGAAAAATTATCATTCATCGGCAAATAATTTTCACTCTCAATCGTGAGCGTATAATTCGCGGCCGGGATATTTTCAAAACGACATTCAGTATCACATTTTTTTGAAAAATTCAAAATCGTATCCGCGAGTGGAAGCCAAGAATACGAAAAAGTTCCTGAAAGTCGTACATCAGCCGAGATATTATTTTCAAAAGAAATCGTCACACTCGAAATATTTTTCACGAAAAAAATCCAATACAAAACACCCGGAATTCCGAGCATAATCAGCAAAATCAGAACCGCAATCAGTCGTTGTCGCATAAAAATTTGAAAAAAAATTTTTTTTCATTATATAGATTATAGATTTTTTGTAAAACTTTTATGAAGCAAAGTCTCGTGCAATACATCGAAAATATCAAAAGTCCTCACGCGACGATTGCGAGCGTCATGAATCAGGAAAATTTTTTCACGATTGTGAACGAAATTTTTGGGAAAAATATTCACTCAATGGACGAACTTCACGAGGCTTCAATTCACGAAATTTTTTATTTTACCATTCCAGAATGAAAAAAAGAATTTAGCATTGATACCGTCAAAGAAGTGATTTCAGCACTTTCGCTCAGGCCATATAATGGAAAAAATATTTTCGTGTTGGATCATTTTGATACGGCTGGTCCACCCGCGCAAAACGCCACGCTCAAGATGATTGAAGAATGCCCTGATTATGCCGTGATTATTCTTATTGTAGAAAATCCACGAAAGCTGTTGCCGACGATTAATTCACGAACGATTCTCTTGTTTGACGAAAACCTGCATCAAGTCGATGATGCGACCACTTCCCTTTTGGAAAAATTTTTCACTGGTTCGAACGCTGATAAAATGAATTGGATTTCATATTTGTATCAAAATGATTTTTCCCAAGAAAAAGCAAAGACAATACTAATAAAAGTATTCCCTTACTTAAATTTTGCTCAACAAGATGAGTGCAAAAAAATTCTCATCGCCATCGAAAGTACCTACGAAAACCCAAAACTCCTCTTAGAAACTTTTTTCTTGTGAGAAGATTTTTTCTAGAAAAATATACCACAAATGGTATATTTTTTATTTTGATAAAAATCAGAAAAATTCTAAAATTTTTTATTTTTTAAATTATATTTATAACACAAAAAAAATAATCGTCCATCGAATAGGTTTGACTTACTTGATGATTTGGAGTATATTGTGAATGTACATTACTTTTTAACACATTTTATGGCAACTGCAAAGAAAAAAATTACAGAAACAAAGACCAAAAAAACAGTAAATTCTGTCGCACCAAAAAATGAGACATTTTTCTCGGCAGAAGAACGACCAGGAACGCTCATTATCGTAGAAGGTTCTGATGGATCTGGAAAATCAACACAACTTTTGATTGCAAAAAATTTGCTTGAATCGAATGGGTTTTTCTGTGTGCATAGTGAATGGAATTCTTCAGAAAAAATCCACACTATGCAAAAGCGCATGAAAAAATTTGACCCACACATGCCAGCCGCAGTATTTGATACGATTTATGCAGCGGACTTTATCGAGCGATATTTGACACAAATTCGTGGCGCCCTCAAAGCGGGAATGGTAGTTCTTTGTGACCGATACATGTACACAGCGCTCGCTCGTGGATACGCTCGTGGAATCAAGATGGGATATTTGAAACCATTTTATGATTTGTATTTTCCGATTCCAGATATGGCGTTTTATTTCCGTGTGCCAGTAGAAACGGCTTGTGAACGCGCCATCGGACGCAATCCTCTCAAACACTATGAAGCTGGAATGGATGTTCGTTATTCTGATAATATTATCGAAAGTTTCAAACGATTTCAGACAAAAATTATTGAAGGATACGATATTTTGGCGGAAGAAAATAATATGCATGTTATCGATGGTGTCGCACCAATCTATAAAACAACGCCGATTTTTGTAGAAAAAATTGCCAAATATTTCAAGAAAAAATATGATGTGGAACTCATGGGAATTCACAAATCTTCAAACTAAATTTTTTAACCAATAATTATGAGACCAAATATTTCGAATTGTCACGCACTACCAGGGACACTCATTATCTTTGAAGGACCAGATGGATCAGGAAAATCAACACAGGTTCGTGCGATGAAAAAATTACTAGAAAAAGAACGAAAAATCGTCACTATCAGCGAATGGAAATCTGCACCAGTGATTGGAAGTTTCATGCACCAAAACGAGGGACTTCAGAAATTTGCTGACCGCATTTTACCAGAAACATCACTTTTCATGCAGGCTGCAGATTTTCTCTATCGCATCGAACGCGAAGTAATCCCTGCTCTCAAGCAAGGTCATATCGTACTTTTGGATCGCGGGATTCAGACTTTGCTCGTTCGTGGTTTGATGATTGGAATGAGCGAAACTCAACTTCGCGAGGGGCTTTTGTGGTGGAGAAATACGATTTACAAAGAACTTTTTGACAACGCAAAAACTATTTATTTCACAGTTGATACGGACGAATCTTTGAATCGCCTCCAGAAACGAACGATCATTGAACAAAAAGAATATTACGGAAAAAAATTCTCGAAAGCAAAATATGACGGAACCATTTTGGCGCTTCACTTCATCAATACGCTTGTGTATGCACCAGATGGGAAAAAAATGACTCGCAACGACAAAAAATTATTTATCAAAGAAACGCAGGCACAGATTATTCAAACATATCGTCGTGTCTTCGAAGATGAAACAGGACAATACCTTGAAATCAATGCGATGCTTTCTCGTGATCAAATGGCAAATATTCTCAAAAAACACGTGATTGATATGCTTTTCTAACTTG
>ERZ773267.429-NODE-429-length-28479-cov-12.513826_pt1 | contig 28479 bp, 25 predicted proteins | sample MGYA00511959_ERZ773267 | MGnify/ENA primary metagenome ERZ773267 (study PRJEB29015, sample SAMEA2738165) | human oral metagenome | biome: human oral; feature: human-associated habitat; material: saliva | place: China | collected 2240 ... | reverse complement strand
AGAAGTCCCAACCATGTGTGACAAGACAGACGGTAGAGTCGCTGTCAGAAGGGGCCGTACGAGATAGGGTAGGCGTGAGTCCGTGTAGTTCGTATAGTCTCATACCCACGCCATAGAGCGAGTCTACCTTCATCGTCACCCCTTGTAAAGTGTCTGTCGGCATCTTCTCTAAATCGCGAATGACTTCTGTTGACGTACGACTCAGTGGGTAGTCAAAGGCGAGGGTACGGTTCATAGCTTTCTTCCAAAAGTAGAAGGTTGTAGCCGAAAGGACGAGAATAACAAGCAGAACAAGACCTTTCCACCATCTGCGGGATGCTGGTTGCTGCTTGTCTGTTGGCTGAGAAGGCTTGAATCCCTCGCCTCCTAAGAACTGAATGTCGTCGTCACTATAGCTCATTCTGCTTTTGTTTTATACCCTCTTCAAGCAGCTGCAGCGCTTTATGAGAGATGGAGTTGAGTACTATCTTTTGTGGTATTTCTTTCCTCCAAAGGCTCAGCTGGTCTTTCTTAGTGTCTATTCTACAGATATAGTGAAGGTTGAGAACATATTGTTTACCCACCCTTACAAATACAATTTCCTGCTGTCTCATCTGTTGGTCAATGAGCTCTGTGATGGCTTTAAGGTTCATCCATAACTGTAACTCCTCCCCATTTGAAAGCGTCATCACACAGTAGTTGCCGTCTGACCGGATATAAAGTATCTCGTCAAACGCCAGTCGCATCATCTCGGTGCTCCCGTTTTGTATGATTAACAGCTGTTTCACTCTCTATTGCTAACAGATTGTTATACTACTGCAAATGTAGTAATAAAAAGCTATACTCTTGTTGCTTTGTATCAGAAATCTATTCTTTTCAGTCAATCAATGCCTTAGAATAGCTACTAACAGAAGTCTTCTCGATGGGTAACATACAGGTCGATAAAGAGTTTAACTCTTGCTAACAACTCCCTTATATGTGTCCATATAGCCCTCGGATGGCGTACGTCATCAGCATTATAACCCACTGCTTTAATGTTCATCTTGTCTGCTAAGAAGATGCTACGCTCGTTGTGCCATTTTTGAGAGATGATAATCATGTCATGAATACCGAAATATTGCTTGCTATTCCTCAAAGACAGTAGGGTACGATAGCCTTGTCCGTCCATCATGATGATGCTATCTGGCACACCCCTTTCTATCAGGTCGTGGCGCATTGTTTGTGGTTCGTCATATCCTTCTCGCCTGTCTCCACTAATGATAAGCTGTCTGAACTTCCCGTGTTTGTAGAGTTCTGCTGTCGCATTGATACGTGCCAAGTAAAACGAACTTGGTCTTTTACCGTCTCTTGTCTTTGGGTTAGTGCCGAGCAACAAGGCTGTCTGCATAGTAGGAACGTCATTGATGTTACTGAATGTCCTACCTTCTGCATTCCTGTCAACACTGATGTTGCACAGTGCGACGATGATGGCAAGTATGACAAGGATAGCGATGGAGGAATAAAGTATTTGTCTTCTTCGTTTCATCTGATTATGTATTTATTGAATCATTACGTATGAGTGTACTTTGTCTTGATACCTTTTCTGGTTATCTCGATGCAAAGTTATACTTTTTCTCTTACCTACTTTCATCTTTTCCCCACCTGCTGATGAAATGGTAGTGAGCGTGTATGAAATAGCGTAGTTTGTCTTTATTTAGATAAAACATTCCTCTGTACATCATGGCCGAGCATCATAAATTATTGAGCGAAGTCTTTTTTTCGTGGGAAACTATGCGGGGGAAATTCGCTTGTAACGGCAGAAACTGGCTTTCTGTGAGTTCTGTATGTGTACAAAACTTACATTTATCTATCAGAGAAGGGTCTGACTCTTTTGTTTTCACTAACATGCTTATAGTGTATCTCGGCAATCACGCCATATTTCCGTGGTATTAATAAGGTGATGAAAAAACGTTACATGCTGTCGAGTTAAATATCCTCTTAACTGGTATATATTATATTCTGAAATAGAGTTTGTAATATACAGCAAATCAGTATGTTATGAATACCGTTAAAGAAAACGCCCTTCTTGCTCCAAGAAGGGCGTTTTCTGCCAGCAAGAAGGGCATGTTCTCGAACAAAGAAGGGCCTTTTCTTGTCCCATCTCTGCGCTCTTTCTGAATGGAGAGGGGAGTAGTTAGCGAAATATCTCAACATTTTTTTTCTGTCCATTTGGTGTTCTCTCTTCTATTATCAGCCTTCTAATAGGGCTTACCTCAGTAATTTGTTCTGTGAGAGAAATACCTCCCCACCTCCTCAGCCGTCGTCCTGTTTAGAGAGAAAAAGTATTCCCCAGCGCTTCACCCTCTGTTCCGTTCTCATTAAGACAATTACCAACGATAGCAGAAATGCTCTGTGTACTCTGTCGGTCGAAGGCCATCTGTGGGCTCGAAATGTGTGTAAAAATGCTCCGTGAACTCTGTGAGCTCTGTGAGAGAAAATAATATCCAGCGCCTCACCCTTCGCCCTCGTTTAGAAAGAGAAACATCTCCCCAGCACTTCACCCTTCGCCCCGTTCAGTGGGAATACAAACTCCAATTCGTTTGAATCTATCGTATATATAAGAAAAGCCGTTACCTCATGATGAAGTAACGGCTTGAGTATGTTTGAGAGATAAATCTCTTACTTCTCGATAGCTGCAACGCCTGGGAGCACCTTACCCTCGATAGCCTCGAGCATAGCGCCACCACCAGTAGATACGTAAGAAACCTTGTCAGCAAGACCGAACTTGTTAACAGCAGCAACAGAGTCACCACCCCCAACGAGTGAGTAAGCACCGTTCTCCTGAGTTGCCTGTGCTACAGCCTTAGCAATCTCACCAGTTCCCTTAGCGAAGTTCTCCAACTCGAATACGCCTACAGGACCATTCCAAAGGATGGTCTTAGAAGTGAGGATAATCTTCTTCCATGCTTCGATGCTCTCCTCTGATGCGTCCATACCTTCCCACTCATCAGGAATCTGGTCGATTGGGAATACCTTGCGCTCTGTGTCGTTAGAGAAGTCTTTACCGCAAACAGTAGCTACTGAGAGTGAAAGGTTTACGCCCTTCTCCTTAGCAGCAGCGATTACGTTCAATGCCTCTGGCATCAAGTCGTCCTCGTGGAGAGACTTACCAATCTTACCACCCTGTGCCTTGATGAAGGTATAACCCATACCACCGCCGATGATAAGGTTGTCTACCTTGTCGAGGAGGTTCTTGATTACACCGAGCTTAGAGCTTACCTTTGAACCACCGATGATAGCGGTGAAAGGATGCTGAGCGTTCTTCAATACGTTATTGATAGCTGTAACCTCTTTCTCCATGAGGTAGCCTAACATCTTGTGGTCTGCATCGAAATAGTCAGCGATAACTGCTGTAGATGCGTGCTTGCGGTGAGCTGTACCGAAGGCGTCGTTTACATATACGTCAGCGTATGAAGCGAGCTTCTTAGCGAAGTCCTTCTGACGTTCCTTCATCTCTGCCTTTGCAGCGTCGAACTCTGGAGTTCCCTTCTCAACACCTACTGGTTTGCCTTCCTCTTCTGGGTAGTAACGAAGGTTCTCAAGCAAGAGGGCCTCGCCTGGCTTCAGTGCTGCAGCCTCAGCCTCAGCGTTACCAGCATCCTTAGCGAACTTAACCTCGACACCAAGAGCATCGCTTACGTTCTTAACAATCTGGCTCAATGAGAGCTCTGGCTTTACCTTTCCCTTTGGCTTACCCATGTGGCTCATCATAATGAGGGCGCCACCATCGGCCAATATCTTCTTTAGTGTTGGCAGAGCACCACGGATACGTGTGTCGTCAGTTACGTGGCCCTTCTCATCCAAAGGCACATTGAAGTCTACGCGGACGATAGCTTTATGTCCTGCGAAGTTAAAATCGTTAATTTTCATTTGTTCTTTATTATTTGTAATGTTACTATTTCCTTGTGGCAAAAATACTAATTTTTAATGGATTGGTGAAATCAAACACTATCTTTTTTGTATATTTGCAGAAAAATAAGATGGTAATGAAAGATTCGGTTATTATTGTTAGTGGTGGGTTAGACTCCATTACGTTGCTTTATGATAAGGCGGAGACTATCGCCTTGGCTATCTCTTTTGACTATGGTCAGAATCATGGGTCTAAGGAACTGCCTTATGCTCAGTATCACTGTGAGAAGTTGGGTATCCCGCATATTACTATCCCTTTGTCGTTTATGCACAAGTATTTTAAGAGTTCGCTACTTGATGGTGCTGAGGCTATCCCAGAGGGACATTATGAAGAGGAGAATATGAAGTCGACGGTTGTTCCTTTCCGTAATGGTATTATGCTTGCGATAGCGACGGGTATTGCCGAGAGTCATGAGTTGGAACGTGTGTATATTGCTAACCATGGTGGCGACCATACCATTTATCCTGACTGCCGTCCTGAGTTTATCAATGCGATGAATGGTGCTACGGAGGCGGGCACTTTTGTGAAGGTTAGTGTTGAGGCTCCTTATACGAATATTACTAAGGCTGAAATCGTGGCACGTGGTGCTGCGTTGGGAATTGACTATGCTAAGACTTGGAGTTGCTATAAGGGTAGCGACGTACACTGTGGTAAGTGTGGTACGTGCGTAGAACGTAGAGAAGCCTTTGAAGCGGCGGGAGTGAAGGACCCGACTGTTTATAGTGAGGATTAACATCATTTGGTTGTTGCTGCTTATCCTTTGATTGCTAAAAATAAAAGGGGGATGTGCCATAATAAGGACATCCCTTTTTTGTATCCTCATACTTACCTTGTCAGCAAAAAGGTCTACCTTTTTTGTCAAAAGGGTTGACCTTTTTCGCAAAAAGGGTCTACCTTTTTACTATAAGGAGCGATTGTTTTTACAAAGAGCTATGCTTGTTACTACAAAAAAACGAGGATGCGTCTGGTTTGACACACCCTCGTCTCGTTATTTATCCCCTGTTGGGGTTAAGCTAATAGTTGTTCTGCCATATTTGCAGCGGCTCTTCTTCCGTCTCCCATGGCAAGGATAACCGTTGCACCACCACGTACGATGTCACCACCAGCATAGATTTCTGGTTGCGAACTCTGCATCTGTTCGTTAACAACGATAGTATCTTTACGACCTAACTCAAGTCCCTTTACGGACTTAGGTACCAATGGGTTAGGTGATACACCTACGGCAACGATGACCTGATCGCACTCGACAGTGACGGTCTCGCCAGTCAGTTCTGGTCGACAGCGACCACTTGCGTCTGGTTCTCCGAGTTTCATTACATCTAAGACAGCGGCACATACGCGGCCTTTCTCATCCGCCTTATATTCCTGTGGATTATGAAGAGTGAGGAAGTTGATACCCTCTTCTTTAGCATGTTTCACCTCTTCAAGACGTGCAGGCATCTCGGCTTCAGAACGACGATATACAAGTGTGACGTCAGCGCCTAATCGTTTGGCAGTACGACAAGAGTCCATAGCTGTGTTACCACCACCGATAACCAAGACTTTCTTACCCATAATGATTGGTGTGTCGGTCTCTGGATTGGCTGCGTCCATGAGGTTTACACGTGTCAGATACTCGTTACTTGAAAGGATATTGATAGCGTTCTCGCCTGGAATACCCATGAAGTTAGGCAATCCGGCACCTGAACCAACGAAGATACCCTTGAAGCCTTTCTCCTTTAAGTCTTCTATACTGATGGTCTTACCAACGATAGTATCGGTCTGGAAGTGTACGCCTATGCGACGAAGATTATCTATTTCGACATCAACAATCTTGTTTGGTAGACGGAACTCAGGGATTCCATATTTCAAAACACCGCCAATCTCGTGCAGTGCCTCAAATACATAAACCTCGAAGCCACGCTTTGCCATGTCGCCAGCAAAGCTTAAGCCTGCAGGACCAGAACCGATAACGGCTACCTTGATGCCATTAGATGGTGCAACAGTAGGCAGTGCCATGTGTCCACTTTCACGCTCGTAGTCGGCTGCGAAACGCTCAAGATAACCGATGGCTACGGCTGGTGACTTCATCTTCAAATGGATACAACGGCTCTCACATTGCTTCTCTTGTGGACAAACACGACCACATACGGCTGGTAGGGCAGATGTTTCCTTGAGTATCTTGGCTGCTTCGAGGAAGTCGCCACGCTCTATATTCTTAATGAAGTCTGGTATGTGAATGTTTACAGGACAGCCCTCTACGCAAGAAGGTTTCGGACAGTCAAGGCAACGCTTAGCCTCTTGCATAGCCATTTCAGGGGTTAATCCGATATTTACTTCCTCTAAACGGGTCTTCGCACGATAGTCTGCATCTAACTCTGGCATCTTCACACGCTCAATAGCTGTGCGCTCCTTTGGCTTGAGGGCCTTGCGTAACGTGGTGCGCCAATCGGCTCCCTCCAGCTCTTCTGATAGGTGGGCTGTAGGTGATGAGGTGTTTTCTTCTTGACAGTTTGCTGCTCCATTTTCTGCGTTGTTCTTATCTCCTGTCTTCCCTTGAGCCTCTTTTTCTGACTTGTTTCCCGCCAGGCACTCCCCTCCTTCGGAGGGGTTGGGGGAGGTCTCAATCTCCTTAAACGTCCCCATTCGCTTGAACATCTCATCCCAGTCGACGAGGTCGCCATCGAATTCAGGACCATCAATGCAGACAAAGCGTGTTTTACCACCAATCGTTAGACGGCAAGCACCACACATTCCAGTTCCGTCCACCATAATAGTATTGAGTGAAACATCGTTAGGAATGCCGTATTTCTTTGCTAAAAGAGAGGTGAACTTCATCATGATAGGAGGTCCGATAGCTAACACCTTGTCTACGAGTTCGCGCTGTATCACCTTCTCAACGCCCACGGTGATGACACCTTTCTCTCCGTAGGAACCATCATCGGTCATGATGATAACCTCATCAGAGTATTTCTTTACGTCGTCTACCATGATAACTAACTCCTTAGTACGTCCGGCGAGGACAGAGATTACTCTGTTACCAGCCTGCTTCAGTGCTGTAAGGATAGGGAGAATGGCAGCGATACCAATACCACCACCCGCACAGATAATCGTACCGTAGTTCTCAATATGGGATGGAGTACCGAGTGGTCCGACAATATCAACAATCTCATCGCCTTCATTCAACTGGCAAAGTTTTGTTGATGAGCGTCCTACCTCTTGGATAACCATGGTGAGCGTACCCTTTACAGGGTCCGATTTAGCAATGGTGTAGGGTACACGTTCGCTGTGGTTGTCAACACGCACGATGATAAAGTTACCTGGACGGCAGCTTCGTGCAATGAGCGGTGCTTCTACTTCTAAGCAGAAAACCTTCTCTGAAAACTGTTGTTTACGGATAATCTTGTTCATGGAGTGGTAATAGATATGAAAAGTACGGTCCCTATATTCCACTTATACAATGGGTGTTATCCAATTGGATAGAGGTGTATGAAGATAGAATAAGGTAAGGTACTTTATTTGTTTAAATTAGTTGTTCGCGGTAATGATGCCCCTCCTTTTTAAGGGAGGGGCTGTATTTTTTTAGTCCATCTTGTCGTCGAGCATCTCGAAACCACAGTAAGGTACGAGTACCTTTGGTACACGAATACCCTCTGGGGTCTGGTTGTTCTCGATGATAGCTGCAACGATACGTGGCAGAGCAAGGGCTGAACCATTCAATGTGTGGCAGAGCTCAATCTTCTTATCATCGGCATGACGGAAACGACAATGCAGACGATTTGCCTGATAGCTTTCGAAGTTTGACACGCTTGACACCTCCAACCAACGCTCTTGTGCAGCACTCCACACCTCAAAGTCATAGCAGAGAGCAGCTGTAAAGCTAATGTCTCCACCGCAAAGACGGAGGATGTGGTAAGGCAATTCAAGCTTCTTTAAAAGACCTTCAACGTGGTCTAACATCTCATCCAATGACTGATAAGAGTGCTCTGGCTTATCGATACGTACAATCTCAACCTTATCAAACTGGTGTAAGCGGTTCAAACCACGTACGTCCTTACCATAGCTACCAGCCTCACGACGGAAACAAGCAGAGTAAGCACAACGCTTAATAGGCAGGTCTTGCTCGTTGAGAATCTCATCACGGAAGATATTTGTTACAGGAACCTCAGCTGTTGGGATGAGATAGAGGTCGTCAAGATTTGCATGATACATCTGTCCCTCCTTATCTGGCAACTGACCAGTAGCCTGACCAGACTCCTGATTTACTACCAATGGTGGCTGTACTTCCAAGTAGCCACTCTTACGAGCTTCATCGAGGAAGAATGCCTCTAAGGCACGTTGGAAGCGTGCCATCTTACCGATATAGAGTGGGAAACCAGCACCAGTAATCTTTACACCGAGGTCGAAATCTACCAAGTTAAACTTTTTCAGCAAGTCCCAGTGGCACAATGCGTCAGCAGGTAGGTTTGGCTTCTCGCCCCCTTCCTTTACAACAACATTGTCCTCAGCATCCTTACCTTCAGGTACAATCTCGTTAGGGATGTTAGGAATTGTCAGTAACACGTCTGTCATATCCTTCTGAGCCATATCCATTATCTCTTGAAGAGCTTTGTCAGAAGATTTTAATAGTGCTACCTCTTCCTTTATCTTGTCAGCTTCGTCTTTCTTTCCTTCTTTCATCAGTCCACCAATCTGCTTCGAGAGCTGATTCTGCTGCTGCTTGTTTGTGTCAAGCTTCTGCTGAGTCTCACGACGCAAACGGTCATATTCCAATACTTTCTCAACTGCCTCACGTGCACCTTTGAAGTGTTTCTTCTCCAGTCCTTTGATGACGCGTTCAGTTTCTTCACTGATGAGCTTTAATGTAAGCATAACGTTCTAATCTTTATTTTAATTTGTTTCTGAGAGCAAAGTTACGAAAAAACTTCTATAAGTCAAAAACATTTATATTACTTATTTTGTTATTTGCTTGTTGGAATGGAAGGGATAGTAGCTTCTGATAAAGAAATATGTAATTACAAAAGACAAAGCCGTTCCCAATGCTTTGTACGTTGGATATCTCTTTGGGTTATGCTGCCTTTTTACGACAGCCGCAGTAAATCACTTGTCTGCAAAAAAAACTTATGCTGAAAGGTGTTAATCCTTGTTTTAATGGAAGATGCTCTCAGAGAAGGCATTAATGTCTTACCTAAGGACAACTACGTGTCTTAATCCTTGTTTTAATGGAAGATGCTCTCAGAGAAGGCATTAATGTCTTACCTAAGGACAACTACGTGTCTTAATCTTTGTTTTAATGGAAGATACTCTCAGAGAGCCTAAACGAAGTAGATGGCTTGAGAATTGTAAATGGTCTTAATCCTTGTTTTAATGGAAGATACTCTCAGAGGAACAAAGACAAATTCGTTTGTCTTGACTTCTCAGTGTCTTAATCCTTGTTTTAATGGAAGATACTCTCAGAGATTCTAAGCATGCTGAACTCGAGCGCATGGCAAGTCTTAATCCTTGTTTTAATGGAAGATACTCTCAGAGAGTTGAGCAATTCAAAACAGCTACTGGAGGTCTTAATCCTTGTTTTAATGGAAGATACTCTCAGAGGACAGATGAGGGTCTAAATAACTTGAATTGTCTTAATCCTTGTTTTAATGGAAGATACTCTCAGAGCCTATTAAGGTTGAGAATCAGGATGCCCGAAATTAAGTCTTAATCCTTGTTTTAATGGAAGATACTCTCAGAGTCATCTCATTTATCTTCTTTGTGATAGAACTCCAAGAGTCTTAATCCTTGTTTTAATGGAAGATACTCTCAGAGTGGGTAATTGGCAAAATTGTTATGAATATAAAGAAGTCTTAATCCTTGTTTTAATGGAAGATACTCTCAGAGTTTTTGTTGTCAGCCCCTGTGTGAATAATAGTAAGTCTTAATCCTTGTTTTAATGGAAGATACTCTCAGAGAACGACATCGTGAAGGATGAAAATTTCCCAAAGATGTCTTAATCCTTGTTTTAATGGAAGATACTCTCAGAGTTTTAGTAGCCTCTCTGAAAGAAACTACCAAATAAGTGTCTTAATCCTTGTTTTAATGGAAGATACTCTCAGAGAGTTCACTTGCTCTCATTAAAAGCAAGTACACTTTGTCTTAATCCTTGTTTTAATGGAAGATACTCTCAGAGCATGTGGTTTTGATGGATATATGTATAAAGGCGAAGTCTTAATCCTTGTTTTAATGGAAGATACTCTCAGAGGGGTATATGGTAGTGGGTAGCGAGCGCAGCGCACGCGGTCTTAATCCTTGTTTTAATGGAAGATACTCTCAGAGCTTTAGGTATTTATACGGATAGTATAGTTTTCGGCTGTCTTAATCCTTGTTTTAATGGAAGATACTCTCAGAGCCGCTACTTGCGGGTAGCATGGTAAATGGTGGGGGTGTCTTAATCCTTGTTTTAATGGAAGATACTCTCAGAGAGTGAGAGAACTTTCGCAGCAGCATCTTTGCTGACTGGTCTTAATCCTTGTTTTAATGGAAGATACTCTCAGAGACGTGCACGTCTTATCTTCACTTTCAACACTTCTGTCTTAATCCTTGTTTTAATGGAAGATACTCTCAGAGTTCAATAGAGATACCAGACGCATTAGCGGACTTCAAGTCTTAATCCTTGTTTTAATGGAAGATACTCTCAGAGGCACTGGACAAAGGTGCTTGCAGGCAAATGGCTGAGTCTTAATCCTTGTTTTAATGGAAGATACTCTCAGAGATATTACGGATATGGGTGAAAACGAAAAAGCGTGTGTCTTAATCCTTGTTTTAATGGAAGATACTCTCAGAGAGCATCTATTGGTGCTGCACTAATCGGAAATAAAGTTGGGTCTTAATCCTTGTTTTAATGGAAGATACTCTCAGAGGTCTGCAGGTAGTTCGTTTAAAGTCGTGAAGGTTGGTCTTAATCCTTGTTTTAATGGAAGATACTCTCAGAGGGGCTGGAAAATATACAAGCAGCTAAAAGAGGCTGGTCTTAATCCTTGTTTTAATGGAAGATACTCTCAGAGCACTAACAAAGAAGTTTGTGAGCACTGGACAAAGGGTCTTAATCCTTGTTTTAATGGAAGATACTCTCAGAGTTTCAGCGCAGTTCAGCGAGGTTGTAGATGGATTCTGTCTTAATCCTTGTTTTAATGGAAGATACTCTCAGAGATCCTGCGTGTGTAAGGAATGACAAGGGTCAGATAGTATCGTCTTAATCCTTGTTTTAATGGAAGATACTCTCAGAGAACTCGTTACGTTGCAAATAACCTATTAATGGAGGGTTTGTCTTAATCCTTGTTTTAATGGAAGATACTCTCAGAGAGAGAACTGCATTAAGTGAGTTCTATCGTCTTCCTGTAGGTCTTAATCCTTGTTTTAATGGAAGATACTCTCAGAGCTTCTTTGCGTGTTGTAAACATTTACCCATCATTCTGTCTTAATCCTTGTTTTAATGGAAGATACTCTCAGAGGAAATGAAAAGCGTATTTTTCGATACAGACGCTTTGAGTCTTAATCCTTGTTTTAATGGAAGATACTCTCAGAGCAGTATACCAGCCTTCTGGTGCTATTGCACGCGTTTCAGTCTTAATCCTTGTTTTAATGGAAGATACTCTCAGAGAACTTGCACAAAACATGGAAGAAAATAATTTTTCTGTCTTAATCCTTGTTTTAATGGAAGATACTCTCAGAGAGTCTTCTACTGGGAACCAGTAGAGGGATGGAAGATGTCTTAATCCTTGTTTTAATGGAAGATACTCTCAGAGAAAAAATGTAAGACTAATGACGACATTCGTTAATCGTCTTAATCCTTGTTTTAATGGAAGATACTCTCAGAGGAGTTCACTTGCTCTCATTAAAAGCAAGTACACTTGTCTTAATCCTTGTTTTAATGGAAGATACTCTCAGAGACCACTCAGTAGAAGATCCTGAAGGACTTAAAGAGTCTTAATCCTTGTTTTAATGGAAGATACTCTCAGAGATGATTAAAGTTTGCTCGTTTATAACCGTATGGCTTAGTCTTAATCCTTGTTTTAATGGAAGATACTCTCAGAGTCAGCAAGTTATCGACTTTATCAATGCTAAGAAGTCTTAATCCTTGTTTTAATGGAAGATACTCTCAGAGGCAATGAAAGAAGAGGATTAATATCCTCTTCTTTGTCTTAATCCTTGTTTTAATGGAAGATACTCTCAGAGGTGTGCGACTATTGGACCACACAACTCAAGGGTAAGTGGGTCTTAATCCTTGTTTTAATGGAAGATACTCTCAGAGTTCAGGACGAGGACAACGTTGACTTAGACAAAGCAGTGTCTTAATCCTTGTTTTAATGGAAGATACTCTCAGAGTGAAGAAGAAAAGGCTGCTATAGTTCAGGCTGTGGTAGGTCTTAATCCTTGTTTTAATGGAAGATACTCTCAGAGTGTTTGCTTCCACATGCAAGGTGGTGGTATGACATGTCTTAATCCTTGTTTTAATGGAAGATACTCTCAGAGGAGCTTAATGCTCTCCCTTTCTTTTTTAGTATATAAGTCTTAATCCTTGTTTTAATGGAAGATACTCTCAGAGAGCAAAGACTGGTGTTACTTTGTTTATCGTCGTTTGACGTATGTCTACCCTTGTAGAGACGACTTTATTAACAGAAATTAACTGCTTTATTTGCGGGTGCAAAGTTACAAATAATATTTCAGAAAGTCAAAGAGCGAAGCGTTAATTATTCTTTAATAGAAGGTGCTTATTTCCATTGAAGCAAGAATGTAATATTCTTATCCCTTTAAAAGAATAATGTGTTACGCGAACGAGTGATAATGTCAATACTTATATCTTCACCGATAATCTTCATTGCTTTTAATTGATCGGTGGAGACGGGGCATACGATAATACTGTCATGATTGTCATAGAGCGACTGTACTTCTTCAAGGTCACTCTTGATTAGGTCATAGACTTTCTTATCGAGGTCGGCAAGGAAGATAGAACGTTGGATGCGGGTGCATCCTTTGCGTTCCAGATATTTTGCAATATGATAGCGCACCTTGTCGCTTTCAATATCATACATGACGAAAAAAAGCATATTGGTTGCTGGTCGTGTGGGTTTATTTACTACTCCCATGAGAAAGTCTACACGTTCTTGTAGTGTCTGCATATCACTGATATCACCTGTTCGTCGGTTGACGGGAGGTGAGTTCTGTACGCCGGCTCTACTGAGTTTTCGTAAGATTTCAATGTAGGGGATTGGTTTTCTCATACTGGTTTTGTATTTATCTAAAAGCGCACAGAGTTACGTACTTGTTTATAGTCTATTACTTCTGCAAGAAGGATTTGACCAAATCAGCCAGTAACTCATTCAGTTCTTCATTTGTCCCGAGTCTTGGTGATATGACGACGCTGAACCCACGTTTGCCATAAAAGAGGTTTACCTCAGACTCCTTTTGTCCCAATCGTGCTCGGATTTTCTTAGCATATTGTATATTAATTATCTCAGTTACCTGCAATCCAGTTTCTTCTATAAAGAGTTTCAGTTCAGCGATTATCTCGTTGAGTTGCTCTGGTACATAGGCTGAGTGTTGTTCTACTTGTGCTTTTGGGTTGAGTTGTTGTCGGATGCGTGCCAATACATCTTTGTCAGGGTCTTTGGGTAGGGAGATCTGTTTGTCGTCACTTTTCTTGGCAACCTTGTCATGCTCGTCCTGTTCATGTTTCATCTTGAAGAGCGCATCAGGGTTAGCCTCGTCAAGATAGGCTTTAATATCAACGGGTGTTGAGTTAGGATTGAAATAAGCATTAGGGTCTATACTGACGAAACAGGCACGTGCAACATCCGATGTCTTACTGTCAGTCACTTGAGTTAGGTTATGCCGCATGGCGAATGTCGCAGCAAAGGCTTTATAGAAAACAGAGTACAGTCCAGCATCATAGCATCGTTCTTTAAGACGGAACATAACTTTCAGACCATCCTCACTTGGCGACGTAAAACACATCATGACTTGTTCGTCTCGGATAATGTTATCATGTATGGCCTTCAATGATAGTTGTTTGGATGATAGATGGTCAAAGTCGAGTATAAAGCTCTCCGTATAGGCAAAGTTTTCTTTCCTACGGAAAGGCGGATTGAATTGACCACAGACGAAATAAGGTAGTTTTCGTTTCAGCTGTGCATAGCCTTTGGCATCCATACTATAGACTATACGCAGCTGTTGGATTGTTGCTGCAATGGCAGGTTTAGGATTACGAAGACTGTTGTAGAGGTATTCCTCCTGCACCTTCTTCAGTTCGTCGGCAGCAGATTGTATGTTGGTTCCGAATAATAGCATAGTATTCTCAGATGAAAGTGTTATTGTGTAACGGTAGGGTGTTAAGCTATTATTGATTCTCGTAACTCTTACCCATTTTTTTTCTACATCTCCTCCTTAAACTTTTGGGCAAGGGATTGAACGTAGAGAGAGAGCATTGTCAACCGAGACCTTGTTACCCCTTTTATGGTTATCACTTCGTCCATGTAGTCATTGAGGGATTGGATAAGTACACGACGTCCGAGTGCTTCAAGCCAGTAAGAACCATCTTCACGGACAGAATAGAACTCTTCTGTAATAACGTTCTGGGCAAGAAGCGTATAGACAACATAGTCTACCCAGATGCGGTACATCTCAATGATATCATAAACAAGTACGGGACGATTGTAGTCGTCACGATGTAGAACCCCAATATATGGGTCAACTCCTGCTTTAATGAGTGCTCCTTCAATGCGACCATAGAGGACACCATATCCATAATTAAGGAAGGCATTTGTGATATCAAGGGCAGGATGTTGTGTACGGACATTGAAACGGAATTGTTCTGGTAGGAATGAATTTATCGTACTGAAATAGATGCGCGAAGCTTGTCCTTCCCATCCGCGAAGCATTGGGGCTATGTCGTTGACAATGTCGCCATTGAGTGCACGGATTTTATTGCGGTAGTCTTCTAATCGCGCAATATTCTTTTCTGAGTCGACCTCTGTGTGTTCGTCATTGTTGAAGAGTAGCATAAGCGCCTGTTGGTTTTCAATCTTCTTAAGTAGAACTTCCTTTATCCACTCTACAGCGTTGTGAGAGTAGACAAAATTCAACTGTCCTTTTCGAATAGTAGAGATGCTGCCATACTTAGGACTCCATATACGTCCGATGGGTTTCCCTGTCTTGTCCATAAACATGACTTCTATCTCGTGTTCTATCGCAAGCATAACGGCATCACTCGTTATCTGTGCACCACGACTGATTTGTATACTATCTATACCTACAGCAGGTATGCGTTGTTTCCCTTCAGATGTGTTGATGACAAATCCTTCATTGTCACGATTAAGGGAAATACCAAATGTGTTGAGTATTAATTCCATAAAGTTAGAAGTATATATAATCCTTGTTTTATTCTTTGTTATTGGGTCTAATACAACTTGTCTATTAAACTTAGACGTCTGAGGGAAAACGTTGGAATGAACGTAGATGATAGTTAGGAAAGATGTTTACAACCCTCAACGCTTATATCTAAGTCCCTTAGGAAACCAGCTCACTCATATTAAATAGGATGCACTCTATTATTACGAGTATCAGACCAGTAAGATGTGCCATTTCCTTTTTATCAGACAACAATAGTTCCTTATATGATTACCTTTGTTGGACATTTTCATCCGATAAAGAAATCATCTGCAACGTGTAGACATTCACTGGCACGTGTCATGGCTGTATAAAGCCATTGGTAGGCAGAACGCTTCGGGGAGTGGCTGAGGTATCGAGGAATATCGAGATATACATCCTTCCATTCTCCTCCTTGTGCTTTGTGGCAAGTAAGGGCATAACCATAGACCGCTCGGAGAGCATTGAGGTATGGATCGTTGAACATGGCTGCTCTAAACTCATCAGTCTTAGATCTAATGTTCTGTTTCTTCATCCGTCGATAGAAATCAATGAAGAGTGCCTTTTGACTCTCTTGTGTGAGATTGGTTGTATTATCGTAGAGTATGTCTTCTATGAGCAAGAGCGAGAACTTTCTCTTGCTAACCATTTCTTCCACTTCAACTTGTAGGAAAGTGAGTTCTGCACGTCTTATGCGTCGTTCTGTCGAGATAACCTTTACAAGGTCACCATTCATCAGTTTCGTCAGATTGTTGTTCTGTGTGACAAGTAAGAGTTCGCCTTCTTCAAGTAAGGAATTATGGAAACCGAGTGCAGGGCGTACGATACTCGTTAGTGTGTTGCAGGCAGCATTACTTCCACAGAGTAGGGTAGCTTCTTCAAAGCCTTTCTTCTTTACGTTGTTTATATACGCATTGACTATGGAGAGTTGTGAGGGGTGAATCTTAATGTTCTTGTAGCCACGGAAGGGGAATTTCCCCCATTTGATACGAGGAGGGCTCTGATAGAGAGCACGCATACGTGCAGCAGCGACGACAATGTCGTTGCCATCCTGCTGGCGTACAATCTCATTGAGTGTAGCACACTGAACAGTCATGTTGTGTACATTCTCGAGATACTCTTGGTCAAGTGCTGGTGAGAAATCTTGTGTAATAGGTGGTAGCTGACAAGCATCACCTACAAAGATAAAACAGCCCTTTTCATCGTAGTTGATGAGGTCGTGTAGTAATCTTCCTGTTCCAAAGATGGCCTGCGTAGGATTCTTTTCAGGAGTGTCAGAAATCATAGAAGCCTCATCAATGATATAGACTTTACGGTTATAATCAGAATTGTTTGCAGAGGCAGATGTGAACTGCAATAGTAACTGTCCTGTATCGTCAATACCTTTTGCATCGTCAATCTGTTTTACAACCTTTTCGATATCCTGATTGAAATCAGCAAAGGTATAAATGCAGCTATGAACTGTCTTAGCCTCACATTCTGCCTTGTTGCTGAGAATCTTTGCTGCTCTGCCCGTAGATGCAAGCAACTGAAATTCTTTGTTCTGCTCATTTATCCACTTAATGAGTGTCTTCATCAGCGTAGTCTTTCCAGTTCCAGCATATCCAGTAAGGATGAAAGTATTGACACTACTACCGTTAACAAAGTCTTTCAACTTATTGAAAGCCTGTTGCTGAGAAGGTGTCAGAACTATCTGCTTGTCTTTCTTTGCGGTCATGTGGATGATAGTTATGATTAATATTCTCTGAACTGTACAAAGGAGAACTGAACAAGTTTTCGATGGTCTTCCGTTTCCTCTACAATACGTTCGGTGGTAGATGCAATACAACGTACACCTGCCTTCTGCAGTTGTTTTACTACATGATAGGAGAATGTTTGTTCTCCCATGATATGAACAGTTAAATTCTCTGTAGAGTAATGTCTCAGAATTTTCGTAACATAGGATGTTGCTAACTTTTCTACAACAGATTTACTAAGTCCTGGGTCGATATTGGGGAAGGCTATTTCCTCCAAGTCGCCATATTCCCTCGCAGCTGACAGCTGCGAGGGTGACCATGTGGCGAAGGGGTGGTTAGAGAGGTTGATGAACATATTTCTCGTTTATGATAATGTCATGTATGTCTTTTATACTCTTTTCGATTTTCTCAATAAGCTGTTTTGGACTAAATACTTGTTTACGGAAGCCTGCATGATTGAAATCGTTACGGATTTCTGTTGCGTTCTCAAAACTGTTTGATAAAGCTATCATAATTGGCCGTTTGATGAGTTCTCGCACTTTATTAAGAGCTTCATCTCCTTCTCCGTATTTTGGAAGTGTCCAATGATTTTCTCTTTCTTGCCATCCTTTTCCTATAACATGAAAAGCCGTATTTACAAGGTTACGTGCGTTCTTATCAGTTATAGAAAGATTTTCGGTATGACATATATATGTAACAACAGTCTCTTGTAGAATAGTGATAGCTTGTTGATACATTTGATTATCGTAGCACCATTGTGCTGCGTGTAACCCGTTGAGTATATTGGAATCTGCAGAGAACCTTTTAAAGGACTGCGTTATTTTATTAACTATAGGAATTAAAGGAATGATGATCTCTTTTGAGAGGTTCTCGATGTTCTTCCGTAATTTGGCAATGTTATCATTATGAGTAATCTCAAGTCCACGACACATTTGAAGATAATTTGTTATCCTCTGTAAAGAGTTGGAGAAATAGTTCAAATTGCTAGCTTCTTTATTTTGACCACAAGTGTCACGCAGAATGGGCTTAGACACTTGTTGAGTGAGTTGTATCAGCTGTTCACTTCGTCCGTTGTGTAAGAAATCAGCCGCTGCGAAGGTCCAGTCTTGAAGAACTGTCAGTGGGAGTAAATCTACAATAGGGGAACCCTCTTCGTTGCGTGCTTCATAGTTGCCGTATGAAATATGTGCTATGCGTATGTTCTTTAGGAACTTGGCATAATTGCCAAGAACAAGGATGAGCATTGGTAAATAGCGGAAGCTGTGGGTGAGGTCGAAGTAAAGTTCATCCCCATCCTGTATTAGCTCAAATGTAGTTTGGAATATCTTCCACATTTCATCCTCATTCTTCCCATCGCAGATTGAAACAGGCATAATCTGTGGTCGTAAGTTCATTCTTTGGAGTAAGGTGTTTAGTCCCTCGTAGGCTATTTCTTCCTTCGTATGCGGATGTGTGCGTGATGATACCTCCCAGTTTGATACTTTCGCTTTATCTGTGAGCAGGATGCAGACCCTGTCTTCCTCCGTCCAATTCTCTTTACATCCAATTAACTCAAGTGTTGCCTGTTGGATGAATCTTGTTTCACTGGATTTAAAATCTCCTTGTGTATATACACTTTTTTCGTATAGACCCGTCCCGAGAACGGATATGAATAATTTTCGTGCCATAGGTTGTTTATTGCTTAATGATGTTTGATAATGTGCTGAGATTCTCTTTAAGTTTCTGAATCATATCATTAAGTCTTGTATCAGTCTCAATAGAGTGTGCTAAACTATTCCTGATATGATTTGTTTCGTGGAATATTTTTGTTATTTCTCCCTGAACTCTCCACGTATTATTTGGTTTTCGGATAGCAGTCTTAGCTTCTTCTCTTATTTTATAGTCCTGCCAGTCTTTGTTGTTGACTTCGCATATATAAGTGATGATACTTTCTATGACTGATATATAGGCAGCAGTATAGTTGTGATGCTCAAACTGCCATTTGGCTAATCTAAGCTGGAAGAGAGATAACGTTCTTATCTTATCAAATTGTGCGATGAATCTATTTACAATAGGTGTTATGATAAGACTCGGTATCAGCGTACGATATGTTGTGTTCTTAATAGCCTTTAGGTTATTAATCTCACTCTTTAGAAGTCCTAAATGATTTAAGTTCATAAGATCCGAGAAACGACGCAGACGCTTGCTAACATTCTTATTCTCACTTTCGATCAAATCAGCAATTTGGTAAGCATTGCCAAAGTTTTCAAAAGCATAGGCTCCTGTAATCCATTTGCTAATATCAAGCAAACTACCAAGTTCGGTAACAGGAGCATATTTTAGTTCCCTGCTCACCTCTAACATTCCATAATAAACATGTGAGATATTTATATTCTTTTTACTTACGGTCTGAAGATATATCAGGAGGTTCATTATTAGAATAGGGAGTGAACGGAAGGAGTGGGTAATATCTACAATAACCTCATCTCTTTCGTTAAGTTCCCGTTCTATCCCTAATACTGTGTTGATGTTTTCTTGCGTTTCCTCATCATTGATGCCATATTTAATCAGAACAATCTTAGCCTTGCTGTTTATAGACTGTTCTATGAGTTTTTTATGGGGAATGGTAAGTTCAGACTTGTGGGTTGCATTCTCACAATGTTCTAATATCTGGAAATATATTTCCTCATCGAGTGTTTTCCCATTCTTCTCTGTAAAGTACCGATAGACTTCCTCCCACATTGAATGTACGGTCCCAATCAATATGATTTTGTCGATATTATTATGTTCTGCAAGTGCAGCAGCAACGAAGGTGTGTTCACTCTCTTCGTTGTTGCTGAAATGGTATTTTGCCGTGCGATATTGTCGGTCATTACTATTAGGTATCTGACTATTCGAATCCTTATTAAGTGATCCTGTACCTAAAAATGAAATAAGAACCTTCGCCATAGATGTTATTGTTCAAGATATGCTTTTAGTATTTCGGGGTTTACTTCTTCTCCAAGAATTTCGGATGCATTTCTCCACTTGAATTTCTTCTGATCAGCCTTCCTGGAGTCTTTATAAAGTTCGGCAAGGCGTGTTTTAGCGGCATACTTCTCTTTATCGGTCAGAGTGCTTCTACCCCCATCATATTCCTTACACCATTTTTCCCACTTTTTCATATGATGTTCCCAGACACCATAAGAGGTCAGAGTGGTAAGGTATGTAGTTAATCCCGTGATAAAATTCTGTTTGTTTTCATCAGCTGTAAACTTATCTTCTAAATCTTGTCGCTTGTTTATCCAGTTGATTCTCTCAGTCTGATAGAATTCTCTCCAATCCTCATTCTGTTCATTTTCAGACTTTTTTGTAAGATCAGCTGTGATTTCATCAAATCTTTGAAAAGCTTCTTCTCGCGTCATTCCTTGTATTTCCTCAAATAGCTTTAAGTTGGAATCTTTGATATTCTTCTTCTCTTCTTCTTGTATTTCTTCTCCACGTTCATATAAAGACTGTGGCTGGATTCTTTGCTTGAGTATTTGCTTTGCAGGAATAAGGTACTCGTTATTATTCTTTGCAAGGATAAACTCGTTAGCTCCTCCCATTTCCATCGTCATATACTCAAATTGTGTTCCCTCAACTTCATTTGCAGCCATTGTTAAAAGTGTCGTTACCTGCTCTGAACCTACCCAATTTGTGTGTTGGCTCATAGTATACTCAAAGCAACTCATATAATATTCCTGCTCATTATTGTTATTGTCGCAATCGAGTTTTATTTGATAGGTCACCTTACCGAATCCGTATGGTTTCCCTTGTCCTATGCTATGGTAACATCCGCTTGTTCCATGAAAGGTGAGAGCTGATAGTAATGCTCCGAGTTCAACGGGCCGGAGATTATGGAAAGATATTCTTCCGTTGAAGGTTGATCCTTTCTTGACAGGATGGATGACGGTATCTAACTTCTCACTATTCATCGCTTTTTCCCATGTTTTCTTACGGATATGATAGCGTTTCCATCCGGAAAGTTTTCCGTCATTATATGTTTCGTACCGTGTTACGATACCATTCCTTCCATCTTGTTGGATATAAATAGGATAATAAGAGGCCTTAGGAGTGTTCAGTGTTAAAGTAATGTCTTTGTCTGGTTGTGCATCATTGGAGAAAGCATGGCCAAACAGCACCCTTCCCTTTAAGCTCTTATTTTTAGATGTATAGCCAAAGATACATTGTGCGAGGTCTAGTGTTTCGCTTTTATGTGCTTTCGGCAATACCTCAAAAGGGGATTTTTCGTATGGGAGTTTATATAAAAAAGCCATACCGAAATCCTTTATTTTATTCTCTTCAATCCTGAAAAATACAGGTACACCTTGCTTGGTCTCAATATCAACTTTGATACGTTGCCATTCGGTAGAGTCTTGATAGATAAATTTATAATGATTAAATGTTTCTTTTGAAATATCATAAGCCTTTTTGTCATTGATAATTTCTTCGTTATTTGCAAATACAAATTCATAATATTTCCCTTGTGGACGCGCTATAGAAGGGTTGTCTCTTTCTGTCCATGGGTCAGGTTGTCCTGTCAGTACTATAGTACCTTCAATTGTTCCATTTTCAGTGACAAGTACTCTGCGGGTATTATAGCGATTACATGCTTCTTCATCTATTTCGAAGGAAAGATTCGTTAAATCTATCCCTCTCTTTTTCATAAGTTCGTATTTGAAAGTGGCTGTTTTAGGATCTTTTCCTTCTTTTTTCTCATTTAGTTCTATACCATTTCTTTTGGAGAAATGATTTTCCATAAGATTCTCTCCTATGTATTCGTCAAGACGTTTGTGACTGATACGATAAGGCTTACCACAATTGATGATTTCGTAGTCGTTCCCTTTTCTTCTTAACCAACCACAACGAATTTCTGATAGATTGGATTTAAGTGTATAAAGATCGGGTTTATCCCATTCTCGTTGCGCAAATAAGCAGCTACGATCTATATCCATCTTAGAGAAGCTTAATAACTCTAAGATATTACGCACTTCACCTTTAATAGATGTTGCTGGAATGAAATACTCTTTATTTGTTTTTGAAAAACTATTATAGGTCGCATTCTTTTCCTTTGCATCCTCTTGGGTATGTCCATTACGTACAAACGTAGGTGTATGTGTCATTATATGAAGATGAATGATACCACTGACCCCATCTGAGAAGGGTACATCTTGGGATATCTGTTCACTCCAGTCAGGAAAATAAACTTTTTCTGAAACAGGAACAAAGTTAAATGGTGATTTCATATTAGGCATAATCTATTCCTCCTTTTATTTAAATCCAATAAAAACTTCTTTTTCTACTTCCAGTACGGTCATACCAAGGCAAACGGGATCAGCCTTTTCTTTCCAGTAACGAAGGAATTTAGTCCATTCTTTGCTTGGAATGTTCATGCGCTGCGTAAGGTAATAAACAGTATCGACGTTTTGGCTATCTAAGTCGGATTTTTTTACTACGTTTTGATATACATGGTATTTTCCATCAATATATTTAATACTGAGGGAAATGCCTGTTTGTTTATTAAAGAGATATCCTTCTACTACGAATGGATTCTTTTTCGTAAACAGATCAGTGCCGACTTGTGACTCGGGGTGAAATACTTGTGGACATTTTTCATTACTCATCCATATATACCCTTCGTAAGTAAGGGTAAAATCAATATCATTTATATTCATATATTGTATCTCCATCTTTTTTTAAACTTCCTGTGAACGTTCCATTACCTCTGTTAACACCTCCACCTAATGGGAGATACCCTTTACATAGGTCGGTCAGGGCAGTTTCAAAAGCTTTGAGGGCTTTGTTCTTATCTACATTATCTTCCTTATTCTCCTTAAATTCTGTGATAGCAGCTTTGTCAAGCAAAATTTCAAGCGTGAAGAAAACATCATGAGCGTATAGTACTTCCTCTGAGAAGAGAGCTCCAGTTACAGCTCCACCTGTAAATCGGTCAATCTTGACGTGGTTGAGAACTTTCTTTTCAAGTTCTTCTGTTTGTATTTGGATAATATCAGAAATGAGGATACTTCCTCTTCTCTTGTTTTTTCCTTTGTTGTCACCTTCTGAACCAAATAGTAGTTTTACCGCTCCGTTCTGCTTTCCAACGTGTCTTTGTAGTTCCTCTGCTGATTTACCGTCAGCAAAACATTCTTTAAGTTTGTTATAATGGTAGGCTGTCCTATGTGCCAATGCTCCCTTTACGGATGAACCTGGTATGAGGATTACCTTTTCCTTTTCTATAATACTGACTTTGCCATCGTCGTTCCATTGAATAACAGGCTCTTTAACAAATGTCATATCTGAGCACTCGTCTCCGAAACCTGAACCAAAGAATATAAAGTCAGATGGTTGTAGGGCCAGCTCATAGTTTATGTAGTCAGTATTCGTATTTCCTTTAGAGTTATATGGCTCAAAGCCTTTCCAGATTTTCTCCAATGAAGACGATTTACTAAGATAGAGCTCTAAATCCTCTGGCTTACTGAGATTCAGTCTTTTGTGTAAGATGCTTTTTATTTTTATCTGTCCAAACCCACTCCTGCTCCCACTGCCAATACGGAATCCGTTTGACTGGATTGTTGAGAGAATTTTATCCATTATTTCATTATTTTCTTCTTTAGACATCAATTCCATTTCAAAACAGAATCGCATACCTTTAGGGACAATCTCCTCATCAAATTTTCCATTCTTCTCTGCCACCCCTTGATGATTGATACGTACGTGTTGGCGGATGGGCAGCTGAAGGCATAACTGTGTGATGGCATCCTCTTTATTATTCAGACCGTCAATAGGTTTCCCGTCTTCTGATAGTATTTTTGCTTCTGATAGGATGAGCTGGGAACCATAGCTTTCTTCTTTTGTTTGGTATCCCATCCATTTATTCTGTTCTTCTTCTGGAAGTGAATGACGAATGAGTCCTGCTAAAGTTGTTGCTGGAATATAGGGAAGGTCATTTACGTCCTTTGTTACAACCGAATCTGTCTTTATGTTTTTGTTTCCACTACCAATAACCAGTGGTGTGACTGCTTCTAAGGTTATTCTTGATAGCAGTCTGTATTTATATGTATTCTTCATTTCTATTCCTATTTATGATTTGCATACCTTAGCCATTTCTGAAGCCAGGTTGATGACGGCCTCTTGTAGTTGGCCTTTTAATTTAGGGTCTTTCAAGAATTCTTCAAGTGCTTCACGACGTCCACGTTCATTCCATTTTTCCGCAGCAACACCGTGGGTGATATACCCTTGTGGCTTTTCAGAATCCTTCTGTTCATCGCACCCAATAACCTTCTTTAGTTTCTCTTCATCATTATAGACCATTGCAAGAGCACGGATACTGCCCCACTGTGAAGCAAATAAGTCCTGTGAGAAAAGCTTCTTGTTATCTTCCACAAATTTGTTGACCTCTGTAATTATTGTATTCTCACCAGTAGAGTTCTCCTCCTTCTTTCGTAGGAATTTAATAAGACTACTCTCTATTTCTGTTGACTGGATATTAGGAATGATTTCTTCTTGTTTACTAAACTTAAATAGCGAATGTCCTTCCCCATCTGCCTGCAAGAAAATTGGATTATAAATAATGTGGCCAAATCCTTCATTCTTGTAGTATCCTACAGTCTTTTCAGACGGAACGCCAACACTTGTCTTAACAAGGAAAACACTTCCTTTTTCTATGCCACAGCGGTCTGCATCGAAAGCTTGACGTGTATAATTCCACGGTGCATATTGGAACGTACGTACTTGTGATAAAGTCCAATCAATTTCAGCATTCTCATCATCTATGCCGAGGTCGCGTGGATAAGGCTGGAAGGTATTGTTGCCATTTTCGTCAAGGAAGATAAGACGACTGTCTGCATATACTGTCACGTATTGCTTATCTTCGATTTGAATAGGCTGTTGTGTTGTGGCAACTTCTTCAAATTGTGATTCTGTTATTTCCACCCAACCATACTGAGCTGAACGCGAACGTCCAATATGATGATGTCCACAAAGTGCATTGACGATAGCTTCTTTATATTGTTTAGCGTCTTCCTCAATTTCAACAGTGAAATACATGATAACTCCTTTACATAACGCTTCATAGCCGAACATTTGGTTATCTTTAGCTCTTCTCATATCACTATCATAGGCAGACTTGATAGAAAAGTCTTTGTTCACAGCAACTTGTATGGCATGATAATGTTGGTTGTATATATAAAATCCTTCTCGGCATTGCTTCAGTTGCATTGCTCTGATATTAGCATCTTGCTTTGTTAGATGATGAATATAACAACCTGTTTCCATACCGTTCAATTTTGGGTGGAAGATAGAGGCTGGGATACGTAATCCTCTTTTGCTGTCAGTTGATGGATGTGCATCACCAAAGCGAACGTGTCCACTATGGAAAATGCACCATGCAGATTCATCTGTCTTTTCGTATAATTGTGCTGCTGCAATTCCTAAGAAATTGTTTCCAGGGATAAAGTCTAAACTCCTTCTTTTTCCTTCTGTTGCAGATGAGTCATTCAGAACGATGTCTGAAAGCAACTCACACTTAAATTGTATTTTTTCCATAGCTTATCCTTCTTTTGTTATTTCGCATCGACCATAACCACGATTTCGTCCTAACCCCAATCGCTTAACCCACTTGAAAGTTTGGAACAATAATTCTATATCTTGGTCGTTGACATTCATTATTATACCATGTACACTGCAAGGAATAGTTGTTTCAATCTTCCTGAGGGAATGGTCTTTCGCTATTCCGTCGGCTCTAATAGCCGTTGAAGCAACGGACATATAGAGATGTTCGATCAGTTTATTACTGATTATGTAGTTTTTTTCTCCCTCATCAAGTGTTGCATTGGTAAATGAAACTTCACTTCTACACCCAAAGTCTGTAGCATCTCCACTTTTGCCGAAAAGTCTGTTGATGCTTTCTTCTGGTATGCTTATGAACTGGCTAAGCATCATTGCTGCTTCACGTAGTAATCCTTTTATTGTGCGGCCTGGAACATACGGGAGTCCATTACGGTCCTTAATGACCAGTTCGTCGGTGTCAGCACCTGCTGCAAGTCCTGAACCGCAATGCCAGTTTGAATAGAATGTTATTTTGTATTTGATATCAGTCATCGTGTTTCCTCCTTGGTTTGTTGGTTTAATATTGTGTGATATGTCAGTACGTCATAGGCTGAGAACGCCTTTTCCTGTTTTGTTATTTCTCTGCCCTCTGTCAATGCGTCAATGATAGAGGTAGAATCTTTATCCTCATTTAAGGTTTTGAGTCGTTTCAGTCTTTGATATGCTTTCCCCTCATCATCATGCATAAGTGTCAGCCACTGTCTAATTCCGGTCTTTATTCCTTCATTCTTTTCTTCGTCAAGCTTTTTGCATAATGATGTCAGCTTCTCTATTGTGTAATAGCCGTTTGGCTCCTCTCCTTCATTGAGATAATAAGGGCCAAAGCAGAGAGAACTACCATTTGATGTCTTTAGTTCACGTTGTTCTATGTCCTCATAGCTTTTTACGAATGTGTCTTGAACCTTGTGGAACATTAAACTTGATGTTACTGTGGCTGTCTCTTTCTTCTTTGCATATTTACAGAGTTGTTCTGCTAAGGCATAGCCATAATAGAATGGATAGGATGATTTGATAAAGGCTACACCTGCACAGGCTGTCAATCGTGTCATACCAGCTTTCGTCAAGATGTGACTTAAATCACCAGCGCTGCTATATTGTTCAAATCTCTTCATAAACTCTGTTACGTATTCGATAGCAAGTTCTCCTCGAATAATAACGGTCATGTCATCACCTCCCAATACAATTGGTCTGATAGGGATAATATCCTTCTCCCATCCGTTCTCGGGTTTTATTTTTTTGAAGGCATCGTTAGCTGCAGCAATAGTAGCTTTGTTTAGTTCCTTAGAAAATCGTTTGAAATCTTCTATATGATGTCCTATCTTCTGCACCACTTTTCCTAACCCGTTTCCATCAGCGTGGATGATTGCAATCCAGTCATTTTTACCTGTAATCTTTTCTACGTCAAAAGGAATAAATGATGGTTTTAAGTCCACGTTATCACCGAAGCTTTTCTGGCATAACTTTATAACTCTGTTATGCTTCCTTTTCGCATACGTGGATGAATCATAGCCTACACCTTTTTCCATGTCTGTTATCGGAAGACCTGTTTGTGGCGAACGTTTAATTCCAAGTCTGCCAGCAATGATACTTTTACAAGGCTTGTTTCGTTGACTTCTCAGTTTTCCTTCTAATTCATTTACAGATTTTACAAAGTCATCTTCGAGCTCTACTACGGCCTGACTGATTGGCACCCCAGGAGCATTGGTAATTACCTGACGTGGAAAGTTGCGTACAATTTCTTCACATTCAGCTCTGTCTTCGAATATGTATTTCACATTACCAGCAGCCGAGATTACCTGGTTTGCTTCTTTCCATCCGTGTCCAACAACTTCTTTGAAAAGTTTTGTACAGATGAACTCAACTAATTCACTTGCTCCAACAATATCTTTCAGCTCGTTTGTCTGGAAAATAAACTGTTGAATTCCTTGCACGGATGCTCCGTATAAATATTTTGTCATACGTTATAGATTGTTTTTTTATTTCTTTGTTAATACTCCTGCTCCCATACTGCTGTGCTTACCTATTCCTATTTGTTGTGGTAGATTTATATTCACATTAAATGAGAGGTCGACGTTTGTTAGTTTTATATGTTTATAAATTATTGGACTTCTAATAGTGAAATCTGTAATAACGGGCTGTAGTTGAAAATCGATAAAGATATCTAAACCTTTCAGCAACGAAAGTATGTTGCCTGTTAAAATTTGCTCAAGAAGCCGTACTCTTTCAACGACACTCTCAGTTGAATGAAATTGTTTGTTATGTTTTTCATTTAATGGGAGCCATTCGTGAATGCGATAAGAGATGGGAGATGGAGATATACTTACATCGACATCTTCAGCTTTGATACTTTCTATTTTTAAATTTACTTCTCTTCTTCCAATTTTAAGGGTATAGTTGGCATTTACAAAAAGTTCTTCCATTGCATCAATCCCCTTACCAATACAAGTGATGGCGGCTTTCCCACCAATACGCTTGTATTGTATCAGGGGATAAGAGTAGCGTAGGGATGTACCATCGTGATTATGGAATAGGATATTGCTTGACGGTATTGCGGCAATAATAGCTCCACGGAACAATGGGATTTCTGAGCGTCGTAAGGGAGTATCAAACTGTATGGTCAGTGTCTTTATCTTGGTCATTGTTTGGGTTTTATATTCTAGGTAATGGGTGGCTTGTCACTCAGTCAGACATCGTTTATTAAGGAATATACACTCCTTATAATATCGGTGTATCATGTTTAAGACTATAGATGCAAAGATAATAAAATATACGCAAGTTCAACATAGAACTGCAATCCCAAGTGCTGGTGTAGCTTAATAATCT
>ERZ773267.428-NODE-428-length-28487-cov-9.500246_pt1 | contig 28487 bp, 35 predicted proteins | sample MGYA00511959_ERZ773267 | MGnify/ENA primary metagenome ERZ773267 (study PRJEB29015, sample SAMEA2738165) | human oral metagenome | biome: human oral; feature: human-associated habitat; material: saliva | place: China | collected 2240 ... | reverse complement strand
TCCGCTCCATGCTTGCGTAATCCATTTTCCAAGCCATTCCTCACTTCCTTATATAGAAAAACCGCCGTACCGATTGGTGCGGCGGTTTTCTTATCCTGTTTTACGGCATATCCTTCCCGCCCCGCGTCTCCATCTGCCGCTCATAGTAGATGTCGGTGATGACGATCTTGACGATGACGATGAAGGGGACGGCGAGGAACATACCCGCCGCACCGAGGATTTCGCCGCCGAAGACGACGCCAAGGATGATGGCGACGGGGTGGAGGTGGAGGGATTTGCCGACGAGGGCGGGATAGACGACGTTGTGGTTGATCTGTGTGAGCGCGAGGTAGAAGAGTGCGGTCTGCAGTGTGATCCCCCATGCGGTCGCGGCGGTCGTGACCGTGCCGAGTGCAGAGGCAACGGTCGGGCCGAGGACGGGGACGAACTCGCTGATGCCGGAGAGCAGCGCGAAGACGGAGGCATACGGGAGGTGCATGACGGTGAAGTAGATAAAGACGACGAGTCCCGTGATGATGCACATGACGAGCTGGCTGCAGACGTAGATGCGCAGGGCGCGGAGGAGCCGGTCAAAGAGGCGGAGGACACGCCCGCGCGAGCCGTGCGGGAAGAGGTCAGCGAGCCAGCGTTTGATGCTGTTGCCGTCCTTTAGGAGGTAGAAGGAGACAAAGATGATGATGATAAAGTCCATGATTTTACCGACGGCGACGAGGAGGAAGGAGAGGGATGTGCGCAGGAGCTCCGCGCTGACGCTGCGCAGTTTGTCGAGGATGCCCGTCATTTCCTGCTGTAGGTCCATCTCCGTGAGGAGCGGCATCTGCTGGAGTCCCTGTCCGATGCTCGGCAGCTCGGTGACGAAGCGCTGCAGCGACGGGACGACGGAGCGTGAGAGGATGGAGAGGAGGACGAGGACGAGCAGGAGAAATAGGAGGATCGCTCCTGCTGCCGCGAGGCCGCGCGGGATGCGCCGCCGCTCCATCGCGTCTACGGCCGGCTGAAGGAGGAGCTGCAGGAGGAGCGAGAGGAAGACGATAAAGGCGAAGTCCTGAAAGAACCAGAAGGAGGAGAGCAGTGTGGCAAAGACGATGGCAAGAATGATGGAGGTGCGGTGATTCGCGAGGTTCATGGAGGCCTCCTTTCGCAGTAATGTGTGGAGCTATGATAGCATATTCACGGCGCATCGTCCACAAAAAGGTACAGCGGCTGTCTATTGACCGCAGTCGCACGCATACGTATACTATGGATGAGGAGGGAGTCTCATGAAGCACTATTACAGCACGATTGACGGTATTGTCACGACGTTTTCGGATATTCACCGCTCTGCGCTGCGCGGCGAGAGTATTCTGGTCTGCATGGAGCGTGCCAACGCGCACGGGTTTGATACGGCGGAGTTTCTGCTGCCGAGCATTACCTGCACAAAGTACAGCGGCTTCAACGAGGAGGAACGCGCAAAGCTGACCGAGTTTGTTAGAAACAACAGCTCTCTCATTTGGGAGATCGCACGCGAGGACGGTGAAGTCATTGCCGACGTGGGGTGATTTATTCGGCTATCGCATCTTCTTTTGGTCGCGCGAGGAAAACGAGCCTGTCCACGTTCATGTCTGCAAGGGTGCGCCTTCCCCGAATGCGACAAAGATTTGGATACCGGCAGACGGCAATCCCGTGATCGCACATAACCATGGAAATATCCCGTCAAAGGATCTAAACCGTCTGCTCAAGGGCATTGCAGCGAATAAGGAAAGTATTGTATTCGCTTGGTATCAGCATTTTGGAGCGTTATGACTGGAGGTACATCATGCGAATCCGTCCCATTGCCGTGAAGCCCTTGAACGATTACATCCTGAGCGTGATGTTCTCCAATGGGGAGCACCGATACTTCGATGTGAAGCCGTATCTAGAGATCCCCTTTTTTGCTCCACTCAAAAATATGGAACAGTTCAAACAGGTCTTTGTCAATGACTTCACGGTCGAATGGAAAAATGGCAGAGACATCGCCCCGCACGAACTCTATGACGATTCTGTACCAGCCCCGGCCGCCGTCTGACAAGACAGCACAAAAACCGCCCCAGCCAATAGGCTGGGGCGGTTTTTCTATCCCGGTGAATCATGCGCCGGGTTTCACTGTCTTCGCGGTCTGCAGTCGTGCTGCGGCGCGTTTCAGTGCGAGAGAGGCGCGCTGTTCGTCGATGATGCTCGCCTGTGCCTCGGGGTCCTCGCGCAGTTTCTGCAGACGCTCCTGCGCGCGGTCATAGGCGCGCTGCGCGCGGTTGATGTCGATGTCGATCGGCTCCTCCGCTGCTGTCGCGAGTACGGTGATCTTGTCGGGGGTAACCTCCATGAAGCCGCCCGCCACAGCGATGAGCTGTTCCTTGGCGTCGACATGAATCTTCATGGCATGGGGCTCAAGTCCCGCAACGAGGGGAATGTGCTTCGGCAGTATGCCGATCTCGCCGCCCGTGGAGCGGGCGATGAGCATGTCGATGTCGGCGGCGTAGACCACGCGGTCGGGAGATACGATCTCCAGCTTGATGGTCGCCATCCGTCATTCCTCCTCTTTGAGCTTCTTCGCCTTCTCGATGACTTCGTCGATGCCGCCGACCATGTAGAAGGCAGCCTCGGGGAGGTCATCGTGCTTGCCGTCGAGGATTTCCTTGAACCCGCGGATCGTGTCCTTCAGCGCGACGTATTTTCCGGGCGAGCCCGTGAATACCTCGGCGACGGCGAACGGCTGCGAGAGAAAACGCTGGATTTTACGTGCACGCGAGACGGTCAGCTTATCCTCGTCGGAGAGTTCCTCCATACCGAGGATGGCGATGATGTCCTGCAGCTCTTTGTATTTCTGGAGGACGGCCTGCACGCCGCGCGCGACCTCGTAGTGCTCCTGCCCGATGACGTGCGGGTCGAGGATACGCGAGGTGGAGTCCAGCGGGTCAACGGCGGGGTAGATGCCGAGCTCGGCGATCTGACGGGAAAGAACCGTCGTCGCGTCGAGATGGGTGAATGTCGCCGCCGGCGCCGGGTCGGTGAGGTCGTCTGCGGGGACGTAGACCGCCTGCACGGACGTGATCGAGCCCTTTTTCGTGGAGGTGATGCGCTCCTGCAGGGCACCGACGTCGGTCGTCAGCGTCGGCTGGTAGCCAACGGCGGACGGCATACGTCCGAGCAGAGCCGAGACCTCGGACCCTGCCTGGATGAAACGGAAGATGTTGTCGATGAAGAGCAGAACGTCCTGTCCCTGCACATCGCGGAAGTACTCTGCCATCGTCAGACCCGTCAGAGCGACGCGCATACGTGCTCCGGGCGGCTCGTTCATCTGTCCGTAGACGAGGGCGGTCTTGTCGATAACGCCCGACTCGGTCATCTCCGACCAGAGGTCATTGCCCTCACGCGTACGCTCGCCGACACCCGCAAAGACGGAGTAGCCGCCGTGCTCGGTCGCGATGTTGTGGATGAGCTCCATGATGAGAACGGTCTTGCCGACGCCGGCACCGCCGAAGAGTCCGACCTTTCCGCCGCGCGAGTACGGGGCGATGAGGTCGACGACCTTGATGCCCGTCTCGAGGATCTGGGTCGATGTCTCCTGCTCGTCAAATTTCGGGGCGGCACGATGGATCGGCCACACCTCTTTGTTGCCGACGGGCTCGGGGTTGTGGTCAACGGTCTCACCGAGGACGTTAAAGACGCGTCCGAGGGTCGCCTCGCCGACCGGCACGCTGATCGGCGCACCCGTGTCGTCCGCCTCCATGCCGCGCATCAGGCCGTCGGTGGAGCTCATGGCGATGCAGCGCGTGACGCTGTCGCCGAGGTGCTGCATGACCTCGACCGTGAGGTCGATGTCATGGTCGGCCGTCTTGCCCCTGACCTTGATGGCGTTCAGAATCTCCGGCAGTTCGCCCGCCGGAAACTCAATATCTACGACAGGTCCAATGACCTGTACGACTTTACCTTTTGCCAATGGAAAACCTCCTTACCTCCATGCACGCGGCGTACATGGATGTCACTTGAGTGCCTCGGCGCCGCCGACGATCTCGTTGATCTCGTTCGTGATGCCCGCCTGACGTACCTTGTTGTAGTAGAGGTCGAGCTTTCCGATGAGCTCCCCGGCGTTGTCGGTCGCGTTGCTCATCGCGTTCATACGTGAGCTCAGCTCGCTCGCCGCCGACTGGAGGAGCGCCGCATAGATGGTGGTGAAAAGGTACTGCGGCAGCAGTGCCCCGAGCACCTCCTCGGCATTCGGCTCATAGATGTAGGGTGCCTGTGCGTGTCCCTCGCCTTCCTCTGCAGCAAAGGGCAGGAGTTTCACGGCCTCGGGCACACAGGTGATGGCCGACACGAAGCGCGTGTAGACCATGTAGACTTCTTTGATCTCGCCGGACTCAAACGCACTGATGAGCGTGCGCGCGATCTTCTGCGCGTGCGTCGCCTTCGGACGCTCGCTGATGCCGACGCGCTGACTGATGATGTCAAAGCTGCGATTCTTGAAGAAGTCGCGCGCCTTGCGCCCGACGGTGACGATCTGCGTGTTGGACTTGTCCTCGACGAGCGTCATCGCCTTTTTGAGTGCGTTGCTGGAGTATGCGCCTGCGAGCCCCTTGTCCGCCGCCATGACGAGGATGAGGCGCTTGCCGCTCTCATGCTGCTCGAGGAGCGGATGCGAGATGCCCGTCGCCGCTGCCGCCACGCTGCGGATGACCGCCGCCGTCTTTTCGGCGTAGGGGCGGTTGCTGTTGGCTGCCTCCTTGGCACGGCGCAGACGCGAGGTCGCGACCATGTCCATGGCGTTCGTGATCTGCTGGATGCTCTTGACGCTGCGGATGCGCCGGCGGATGTCCTGTAAATTTGCCATATACGGTCACCTCTCCCCTTACGCTTCTTTGTAGGAGATGGTTTCCTTGAACTCCGCGATCGCCTTCGTGATGTCCCCCTCGAGCCCATCGTCCAGCTTCTTCATCTCCGTGATCGCCGCAGCAATCTCCGGATGTGCCGTGCGCATGAACTTCAGGAAGTCCGTGTGGAAGGTGACGACCTTGCCGACGGGAATGTCCGCGAGATGGCCGCGCACCGCCGTGAAGATGACGAGCACCTGCTCCGCAACGGAGAGCGGGCTGTACTGCGCCTGCTTCAGCGTCTCAACCATGCGGGCACCGCGGTCGAGCTGTGCCTTGGTCGCCTTGTCGAGATCCGAGCCGAACTGCGCGAATGCCGCAAGTTCGCGGTACTGTGCGAGGTCGAGACGCATCGTGCCTGCGACCTGCTTCATCGCCTTGATCTGGGCGGAGCCGCCGACACGCGAGACCGAGAGACCGACGCTGATCGCTGGGCGGATGCCCGAGTAGAACGAGTCGGTATCCAGCATGATCTGACCGTCGGTGATCGAGATGACGTTCGTCGGGATGTACGCCGAGAGGTCGCCCGCGAGTGTCTCGATGATCGGCAGTGCCGTGATGGAGCCTGCACCGAGTGCGTCGGAGAGCTTTGCCGCGCGCTCGAGGAGGCGGGAGTGTAAGTAGAACACGTCGCCCGGGTATGCCTCGCGTCCGGGCGGACGGCGGAGCAGGAGCGACATGGCGCGGTACGCTGCCGCGTGCTTGGAGAGGTCGTCATAGACGCAGAGCGCATGACCGCCCTTATACATGAAGTACTCTGCCATCGCCACGCCCGCATACGGTGCGAGGTACTGCAGCGGCGCAGAGTCTGCTGCCGTCGCCGCGACGATGATCGTATAGTCCATCGCGCCGCCGTCCTCGAGCGTCTTGACGACGCGCGCAACGGTGGATGCCTTCTGACCGATGGCAACGTAGACGCAGATACAGTTCTGTCCCTTCTGGTTCAGGATCGTATCGACGGCAATCGCCGTCTTGCCCGTGCCGCGGTCGCCGATGATCAGCTCGCGCTGACCGCGGCCGATCGGAACGAGGGCATCAATCGCCTTCAGACCCGTCTGGAGCGGCTCATGGACGCTCTTGCGGTCGGCAATGCCGGGTGCCGGCGACTCGACCGGACGGAACTCCTTCGTGTCGATGGGTCCCTTGCCGTCGATGGGGCGGCCGAGTGCATCCACGACGCGTCCGACCATCGCCTCGCCCACGGGCACCTGCATGATGCGTCCCGTACGCTTTACGGTGTCACCCTCCTTGATGAGGGTCTCGCCGCCGAGCAGCACCGCGCCGACGCTCTCCTGCTCGAGGTTCAGCACGAGCCCGTAGACATCGTTGCCGAAGTCGAGCAGCTCGCCTGCCATCGCCTTGTCGAGGCCGTAGATATGCGCAATGCCGTCGCCGACCTCAAGAACCGTGCCGACGTCGTTGACGTTCAGATCGACATCATAGTTCTTGATGCGTTCCTTGATGATGGAAGTAATTTCTTCCGGATTCATTTTCATATTTCGCTGTCACCCCGCTAGTTCGCCATTAACTCTGCCGTCATCGCTGCCAGACGTCCCTTGATGCTGCCGTCGATGCGGCGGTCGCCGATGCGCACCACCACGCCGCCGATGAGCGAGGGGTCGCGGTGCTCGCGCAGGGATACCTCTTTGCCCGTCACGCGTCCGAGCTTTTCCATCAACTCTGCCTTCTGCGTCTCGCTGAGCGGCTCCACCGTCGTGACATCCGCCACAGCGATGCCGAGCTTCTCGTTCGAGAGCTGCACAAAGATCGCGCTGATCGCCTCGAACACCATCATGCGCCGCTTGTCGATGAGCAGCAGGAGGAAGTTCAGCACCATCTCGCGCACCTCGTCCCCGAACACTTCTTTCAGGAGGGACTTCTTGTCCTCGGGCTGGATGTTCGGGTTGCAGAGATACGCCTTCAGCTCCGGGCAGTCGACGTATGTCTGCTGCACCTTGGCGAGGTCATTTCCGTAGGCGCTGAGCGCGTTCTCCTCGCACGCCAGCTCGAAGATCGCACGCGCATACTTGCGCGCCAGCTCCATGTTCAGCATGACGCGTCACCGACTTTTTTCGCGTCGAGCTTCGCGATGAACTCGCCGATGATGGCGTCGTTGTCCTTTTCGTCCAGATTCTTCTGGATGATCTTGCCCGCCGCTGCGAGCGACAGGGCGACGACCTCGGCCTTCAGCTGCTCCACCGCATGGGCGCGCTCGCGCTCCATCTGTTCCTCGGCGGACTTCTTCATCTGCTCGATCTCACGCTTCGTCGCCTGGATGCTCGCCTCGCGCTCCTCGCCGGCACGCTTTTCCGCCATGTCGACGATCTCCTGCGCCTTCGTACGCGCCGCAGCGAGCTGCGCCTTGTACTCGTTCAGCGTCGCCTCCGCTGCCGCGGCATCCGCATCCGCCTTCTCGATGCTCTCAGCGATCTTCGCCTTGCGCTCGTCCATCATGCGCACGATCGGCTTATAGGCCACTGCGCGCAGGAGTGCAACGAGAATCAGGAAGTTGATGATTTGGATGGGCAGCGTCCCGTTGAGATCAATCAGGCCTTGCGTAATTTCACTCAATTCCTATGCCCCCTTTGCAAAATCCGTGCCACATACGTCTTAGTGAATCAGCGGATTTGCATAGAGCATGATGATGCCGAAAACGACGCCGATGATGGCAAGTGCCTCAATCAGACCGACCGAGATCAGCGTACGCGTAAAGAGGACGCCGCCCGCCTCCGGCTGACGTGCAAGCCCCTCGATGAAGCGGCCCGTGACCAGACCGTCACCGATACCTGCGCCGATTGCAGCAAGACCAAAGCAGAGACCCGCACCGATAAGAGCGCCTGCGACCATGATTGCGTTTTCCATGAAAAGATCCTCCTTAAATATGTGAACAAAATCTTTGTGCCCGTGCCTGCTGCACGGCGTGCAAAACCTGTGTGGTCACGTCCGATACCGCCGTTAGTGACCTTCGTCCGTCTTGATGGCCGCGCCGATGTACGCCGTCGAGAGCATCGTGAAGACCAGTGCCTGCACAATGCCGACGAACACGCTGAACGCGAGCCAGATCACCGACGGGATCGTCGAACCGTTCCCGAGGAGCTGCAGCAGGATGTGAATCAGAATCTCACCCGCCAGGATGTTGCCGAAAAGACGGAACGACAGCGTAATCGGCTTCGCAACCTCCTCGACAATGTTGATGATGATGAACGGTGCGACCGGCTGGAAGAAATGCGCCACATAGTGCATCCCCTTTACCGCCAGTCCCAGGACGTGCATCATGACGATGACCAGCAGAGCCAGTCCCAGGGTGGTGTTCAGATCATTTGTCGGCGATGCCATCGTCGGAATAAGACCAATCCAATTCGACACGAGAAGGAACAGGAACAGCGACACGATAAACGTGGACAGGAATCCACGCCCGCGCGGGCCCATATTCTCCTCCACCTGGTCATGCAGAGCCTCGATCACCGTCTCCATCATCACCTGCCAGTTGGACGTTGGCACAACCCTGAGATTGCGCGTCGCGAGCCAACCGATGAAGAGGACGACGACCATCGAGATCCACGTCATGACGAGGGTCTGTGAATTGAAGGTAAATCCGGCGAACTGCACTGCCTCGCGAACACCGATTTCGTGCATAACCTCTACCTCCCTCGGGGGTTTCCCCCCTCCTACTTCGAGCCGTCCGTCGGACGGTTCTTTCCATCTGCGTACAGAGCCCTGCCGATCATCTGCGCCATCATCAGCGCGTGCATCAGGAGAAATCCTCCCACCGCCGCGAAGAAATGCCGCACGCCCGTCATCGTCGCCGCCCAGAGAACTGCGCCGATGAGGACGAGGATCAGCAAGAGACCGATCTGCACCTGCGCCGCCCCGCCCGTCCCGCGCCGCGCCGCACGCAGAATGCGCCGCGCGAGCTGGACAAAGTAGAGCGCCGCCGCTGCTGCGCCCGCCGTGAGCGCCCCGATAAGTGCGAGCTCGTCCATCATGAGGAGAGCCACCGCCCCGAGGAGCACCGCCGCCGCGAACGCCAGACCGACCTGCCTCCAATACGCCGATAAAACCTGCCTCATATTCCTCCTCCGACCACGCGCAACAAAACCCCGACATCCACCATGAATGTCGACGCACGCGCCGTCTTCGTTGAATATCAGTACCTTTACAGTATTCGACGCAACTCCGAAAAACCCTTGCGAAAGTATACAATATTCAAGGTGCTTTGCCAATATTCCGTCAATACTATAAAGCGGGACTATTTACATACACCACAACGATGTACTTCCCTTATGGTTATTATACGGGGTTCTACGGATTTCCGCAACCGTATTTTAATGTTTTATCCGATTTTATTCTTGTCTTGCACCATAGGCTCTGATAAAATGAGCAAATCGCAGAGAGAGGAGTGCATCCATGACCATCGAGGGAGCTGTCATCATCGAGAAAGGCGTCACCTTCGCCATCATCCACGTCGCGCCGGAGGTCACGCGCTACACCATCAAATCCACGCAGACCCGCCGCGCCCTGATGCGCTTTTTCCCCGGCATGCCCATCATCCTCATGAGCCTCACGCCGCAGGGCAAGCCGCAGTACTACGGACGCAAGGACATCGTGGACTTTTTGAACAGCGTACGCCTCAATCAGATCCCGTGGAAGAAATATCATATTGTATGAAAAAGGCTGTTGTACGAAGTTTTTCGTTCGTACGACAGCCTCTTATTCATAATGCCCCTTGCAGGCGGCAATGTAGATATTCTTTTCATCAAATGTATAGATAAGCCGATCCTTCTGCGTGATCCGACGGCTCCAATACCCGCTGAGATCATGGCGCAGAGCTTCGGGCTTTCCGATGCCCTCATGCCCGTTGCGCTCGATATCCGTCAACAGCTCGTTGATTCTCCGCGCGATCTTGCGATCCTCACGCACCCACGCCATGAAGTCCTGCCACGCATTTTCTGAAAACACCTTATTCATCGAGGAGACGCTCCAGCTCTGCGGTGGACTTCTCCGTCACGCGCCCCGCGCGCAGCTGGGCGATGCCCTCCACGATGTGTGCGTGGTTGCGCCGATCGCTCATCAGAAAAACGTTCTCCATCAGATTGTTATAACTCTCAAGGCTCATCAGCACCACATTCTCCTCATTGCGCCGCGTCACGACAATCGTCTCCGCGTCGCGCGCCGCAGCATCGCAGTAGCTCTTGAGGTTGCTGCGAAGGGTCGAGAAATTCACCGCCACCATACGATCACATCCTTTCCGCTTTATTGTACCATATTGGGTACAAAAGAAAAAGAGCCGTCATGCTTTTGCACAACAGCTCCGTTTTTCTCCGTGTCCCTTTACTCCGCCGGCAGAATGAACGACAGCGAGCTGAAGATCTTCTTCGTCACGTTCGGATTGTCCGTCGGGAAGCCGACCTCGACGCCGATCACGTTCAGTCCGTTGTTCGCCACGCGCACGGAGACGAATCCGTCTGCATCCGCCTGCGTCTCAGCCGTCAGATTGCCGAGCACGTCTGCGATGACGGGCGCGTTCGCGTACGGTGCGCCATCCTTATAGATGCGCAGGTTCAGCGTGTCGCCGCGCCGCAGGGTCAGGGGGTTCACCATCGGCACGATCTGGATGGGCACGTTGTAGAGCCCCGCCGGACGCACCTTGTCGCTCCAGTAGTGGACGTTGTACTTGTAGGCGTACGTCACCGATACGAGGTTCTCGATGTTCGAGTAGTCGCGCGTCGGAATGACCTTGCCGTCCGTCGTCTTGGCGAAATAGCCATAGTCGAAGAACGTCGCCGTCACGCCGAGATCATCGCCCGGCACAATGGTGATGTTCTTCTCGCCGTCCACGCGCTCCACCGTCGTCGGCTGGAAGTTCACATCGTACGCATCAATGCGCTGGACACATGCGGGATCGTACGCATTGTCCAGAGGCCCCTCGCCGAGCACGAGTGCCTTCGTATCGACGCGGTTCGCGAAGAACACGCCGTGTGCATCCGTCGATGCCGCCGTCATTGAGAGCCCGATGGCCGCACCGAGTGCCGCCGCCAAAATCTTTTTCTTCATGGAACAACCTCCTATGAATGAATAAAATCAACTTACTCGCTATTATACTGGAAACAATATTTATTTGCAATCAAATTTACGAGGTCGTGCAGATGCTTGCCTGCACAGATCATTTTTGTTACACTACAAAAAACGGACGAGCGTGAGGAGATCGTTTCCGTGATAGAGCACCTCGTTCTCCTAAAAAATGGAACCCTGCTGGAATCACCGGACGACTACGTCATCACATACGATGCCGCCAAAAACCCGGTCGCGCGATTCGGTTACTACGACCTTCTCCGGCTCAATAAAAAGTATCATTTTGCCTCTCCCGAAATCTATGACATTATCTCCTCATCGCCCGCACATCAATTCGCCAAGGAAAGCCGTGAATATCGATACGCACAGCATCTCTATCACATCACGCCGAAAGAACTCTATCGAACTCCCGATGATTTTTGAGCATTATTACGACCCGACCCGATACGGATTCTTTTCATGATTTTCGATCCGATGTTACGAAATGCTCTGTGAAGTACGTATTCATAATTAGGGAGGAACGTATATGCACCTTGTCAAATCCATCGCCGCCGTCACCGTCACAGTCCTCACCCTCACCGGCACAGCATCCGCCGCAGACGGCATCGGAGGATCGGAGAGGCGCAATACCAGCCAGGAATACAAGACCTACGAAGAAGCAGAGGCTGCTATCCGAAAGCATCTCGACGAAGAAGCCGAAAACGCAAAACGAGTTCCCCTTTCGGTCGACGCATGCCGAAAGATCACGGCGGATGATACTCTCTACCACAATATGCCTGCCAACAAACTCCCGCCTGTCGACCAGCCCATGCCCATGCTGAGCGAGATGTTCCGCGGCATGATGGGAATACCGTGGCTCCAGCTGGTCGTCACGGAGAGCAGAGAGGCTAATGACGAGACCGCCATCCAAACGGGATACCCGACACTCTGGTTCCGTGTCGTGGATACGGCACGCCCCACACGCTACCGACTATATGACGGCAGACAGCTCGTCATGTCCATTGCCGGCGAGGGCGTACACAAACAGAATGCCATAAAATCCTTCGCCGATGACATGAACTTCTATATCTACAATGCGGAAGGCACACCACTCATGCGTACCGATATGTTTCACCTCCCTGATATGCCTTATCAAGGAATATCCGAGAAGGCATTGCGCACTATCGCAGATACTGCCCAGATTCCCCTGCCGAAGGGCAGCCGTGACTACGCACTGGCACAGTATCTACTGCAAAAGGCAGAGCTGACCGACATCCCGCGTAAATAGAGAAATCACGGATAAAATAAAGGAATCGCTGATAAAATGAAGTCCGTCGGATTGGTGCAGATTTTTTGTCCTGTCAAGGAGACAAACCGGACGCATAGCAGAGGCTATGTGGAGGATTTGTCGACACAGACAGGGCGAAAAAGATGTACTAAGACGGCGGTGCTGAATTTATCAGTGCTTCCTAAAGCTGCACACGAATCTCACACAATACTAATTCCTCTTTCATTATCCTCTATCCTATCCTGCGATATGCTTGTTAAAGGCATTACTCTGACATCAAGGAGGAACGTATATGAACATGGTCAAATCCATTGCCGCCGCCATGCTCGTCATGGCGCTCGCCATCGCCGCTCTCCTGCCCCAGACGGCAGAGGCAGCGACCGACTGGGACGGTGGACGCATCCGCGCGGAGGGGACAGGCGTCGCTCCCGCACGTACGGTGAGTGCGGCACAGGCGCGTGCCCTCGCCCGCCGCGCCGCCATCGCCGACGCCTATCGGCAGCTCGCCGAGCAGATCCAAGGGGTCGCCGTCGATGCCTCGACCACCGTGGAGGACATGATGGTCACGAACGATACCGTCCGCACCCACGTCAGCGCCCTCGTGCGCGGTGCGCGCATCGTCGAGGAAAAGGCGCTGCGCGACGGTGCCTACACCGTCACCCTTGAGGTGCCCGTCTTCGGCGTCAGCTCCCTCGCGGGCTCCGTCTTTACCCCGAACACATCGCGTGAGCGTTGGGTAAGCCCCGACAGCGTCTATGAGCCCTACACGCCGCGCGACTACGACACGACGGGCTACGGCACATACGGCCGCCGCAGCGGTGATAACGGCACGACAACCACGCCTGCCGCACCGGTGCGCCGTTCCCCCTCCACCAGCTCTGCCGCGAGTGCGCCGGGCGGACGCGCCATCGGCGGCTATACGGGGCTCATCGTCGACTGCCGCGGCATGGGACTGCGCCCCGTCATGAGCCCTGTCATCAAGACAGAAAACGGCCGCCCCATCTACGGCTACAAGAACCTCGACAGTGACAAGGTCGTCGCGAGCGGCATGGCCGGCTATGTCCGCAGTGAGGCGGACGCCACACGTGCCGGACAGAACCCGCTCGTCGTCCGCGCCATCCGCGTGGACGGCAATGCGAATCCCGTCCTCTCCGCCGAGGATGCACGCCGCGTCCTCATCGAGAACGGCGCAAGCGGCTTCCTTGACGCGACGAACGTCGTCTTTATCCGCTAAGGAATCACTGATAAAATGAGGTCTGCCAGATTGGCGTAGATTTTTCGTCCGAACGAGGTGGAAAACCGGACGCAGAGTGGTGCTCTGTGGAGGATTTTCCGCCGAAGTGCGGGCAAAAAAGATGCGTCAAGATGGTTGTACCGAATTTATCAGTGCTTCCCTAATCCTTGATCGAAAACAGAGGACCTCTCCCACAGGTTTCCGGGAGAGGTCCTCTTTGTCTGTCGAAAGGCTTCCGCATCATTCGGTGCTTTGCGTTCGCCCTATGCAGAGCGCGCCTCCGCGCAGTGCTGTCATGCGGGCATCTGCTCTCTGCGCACGGATGATAAAGTGCACCTCATTTATAATGCGTCCCCGACCGCGCGTCCTCGTGCGTGTTTCCATAAGGATTTGCGTTGATCTCCTCAATGACTGGCGTGGCGCCCAAGATGTTCTGGAAGGCGGTCAGCGATGCCATAATATCTTGGGGCTGCAGGTCCTTCATGATAAAAACAATCTGCGAGCTGCGCTCTTCTCCGCGCCAATCCGGCAGATGCTGCGGCGGGTGAATGACGTGCTGCACGCCGTTGATGACGATGGGCCCCTGCTCTCCCACATCGACAATGCCCTTGACGCGCAGCATATTCTCCCCGTGGGTGTAGAGCAGCATGCTCAGCCAGAGGCCGAACGAGGTCCAATCGAGGGCCGCATCGAATCGGATCGACATGGAACGGACGGTGCTCTCATGCATTCCCTGCGGCAGTGGCAGCTCCGCCATCCGTGCCTCGTTCTTCCTTGCCGATGCTTCATGCGTCCCAAAGACGGCGGAGGGATCAATCCCGCCGTATGCGCTCTCGCGCACCGACGCCGCCGGATTGAGCTGGCACAGCCGCGCATGCATCTCTGCGACTGCAGCAGCATCCACCATGTCCGTCTTTGTGATGACAACGGTATTCGCCGCGACAATCTGCCGCAGGGACTCCGCGTGATTTCGCAGATGCAGGCTGCCGTTCACGGCATCCAGACAGCAGACGACGTTGCTGACGTAGTAGCGCTGGCTGAGCAGCGGATCCATGAGGACGGAGAACAGGATCGGGGCGGGGTCGGCGAGCCCCGTCGTCTCAATGACGATACGGTCAAGCACCGTCTCACCGCGCTCGTATTCGTTGAGGATCTCCTTGAGCACGGCGATGAGGTCCTCGCGCATATTGCAGCAGATACAGCCGCCGCTCAGGAGACGCGTCGACTCTTTGACCCGTCGAATCAGACGGTGATCGAGTCCGGCCTCGCCAAACTCGTTGATGATCGCCGCCGTGTGCTGAAAGCGCTCGTCCTTCAGTACATTCGCCAGCAGGGTCGTTTTCCCGCTGCCAAGAAAGCCTGTCACGACGGTAATCGGGAGTCTGCGGTCCGCCATGGCATCACGCGCCTTTTCGGAGCGCGGACAAAAGCCCGGGATCCAGTGGGTCCAATGCTCTGCGGCACATTTCTGCGGCAGCGTTCCACATATCGCCGAGATCGCCGACGATCCGACTATTGCCCTTTTTGTCCGCGATCACGTATTTGCTGCCGTTCCAATCCCGTATGCTCAGACCGTAGTACGACAGCACCTTGTCCGCCACCGCCACGCGCCGCAGACGCATCCGCCGCCGGTCGCGCTGCCCCTCGCCGGCAACGATCCGCTCCCGCCGCCCGTATTCCGCATCGTGAAACGGCTGATCCGTCCAGTGTACATTCATGACCAGCTCACCGCACAGGATACACATAGATCATCCTCCTCCCACAGACGCACCCCATGAGAGGCGGGCGCGGGGAAAGCCCCGGCGCACCGCCCGAAACAGATTACGACTTCTTGGGGAAACGCGCAAGGAATGCGTCCGCCATCTCATCGAGGGTACACCAGCGAACGCCCTCATGCTTGTTGATGTGGTCGATCAGATGCTGGTGGCAGCCGAGGCATTTGATGCGTCCGGATACGTCCGGGTGAACGGTCATGGGGAATACCGCAAAGTCATAGTTTTCGTAGACATAGTCGAAGGAATCCTCCCACATCCCAAAAATATCACGCGGGTTGTGGAAGCCGAAGCTGTTCGGCGACTTCTTGATGAACATCAGCGGCGGGAGGTCGTCGAGATCCCAGTTCGCCGGAATCTCCACCAGATCCGTCTCCTCGCCGCGCACCAGCGGCTTCATCCACGTGGACGCCGGCGCCGCATAGTCGATCTTGCTCCAGCTGTCCCCGATCCGCACATAATACGGCATGCAGTCGTGATGCATCAGGGAGTGATCGTATTTGATGCCATACTTCTTCAGCAGCTTGTCCGTGACGTTGGAGAACTCCCACCACGGCGCGACATAGCCCGTGGGGCTCTTGCCGGTCAGCGCCTTGATCAGCTCGATGCTCTTTACGAGCACGTCCTCCTCCTGCTGCGGCGTCATCGCGATCGGATTCTCATGCGAATACCCGTGTGCGCCGACCTCATGCCCGTCCGCCACGATCATCTTCATCTGTTCGGGAAACGTCTCAATGGAGTGTCCGGGGGCAAACCACGTCGCCTTGATGTTGTTCTTCTTAAAGAGCTTGAGCAGACGCGGGATACCGACCTCGCCCGCAAAAAGCCCGCGCGAAATATCATCCGGGGAGTCTTCGCCGCCATAGGATCCGAGCCAGCCCGCCACGGCGTCAATATCTACACCGTAGCCAACGAGAATCTCTTTCTTTGCCATTGCAAAAACCTCCTGTACCTTTTCTGAAACTACAGCATCAAAACATCTCATTGCGCAATTTGGGGTTCAAATCGCGCAGATACGGCAATGTCTTCCGCATCACCGCCACCGCATCTAGGTCAATCTCCGCCGAGACGATCGCCTCCCCGTCGGCACCCGCCGCCGCGGAAAGCGAGCCATCCGGCGCCACCACACGGCTGAGCCCCCCGAACGAGGTGTCCTGCTCCTGTCCGCAGCGGTTGCACGCCACCACAAACACGCCGTTCTCCAGTGCCCGGCTCCGTGACGCAATGTCCCAGACATAGTCACGCGCCCGCCCGAACGCGGAGGTGCAGAGCAGGACATCCGCCCCCTTCAGTGCCTGAATCCGCGCAATCTCGGGAAAGCCGATCTCATAGCAGATGAGCAGGCCGACCGTCGCAAACGGCAGTCGGTACACGCCGATCTCCGTCCCCTTCGCAAAGCGGCTGCTCTCCGCATCCCACAGGTGCATCTTGCGCCGACTGCCGATGCAGCCCTCCGCACCGACAAGAACCGCCGTGTCATAGACAAGGCCGTCCGCCCCGCGCTCGAGGATCGCCCCCGTGACATAGACGTCGTAGCGCTGTGCCATGTCCTGCATCCATCGGACGGTCGCGCCCGAAAGCGTCTCCGCCAGCTCCATATCCCGCGTCTCGACACGGTAGCCCGTACTAAACAGCTCCGGCAGGACGACAAGGCGTGCTCCCCCGGATGCGGCAGCGGCGATCATCTCTGCCGCGTGCGTCTGATTCGCCTCCTTGTCGTCGAGAACACAATCCATCTGTACGGCTGCGACGCACCATTTATGCGCCATAGCCTCACCTCCTGTTCATTCTTCACAGACTTTCTCTTGCCCATCATCACCTTTTCACCGGTATGGACAAAATTCGCCGGAGGCGAATATCTCAAATTTATTATACCATAAATCAAAATAATGGGCAAGCAAAGCACATGATAGGGAGTGCCAATCATTCTATCGTTACATCTCTTGATGCATCTTTTTCCTGATCCTCGGAGGAAGAATCTACACCTATTGGATGGACTTCATTTGATCAGCGATTTCCATCTGTTACGCAAAATCAGAAGGAGCTCCGTGCGATGCGCCCGGACAATGACGAACGGCATTCACACAGTGCTTTCCACAAGATTTCCCGCAGAAACAAAACAATTGGGAAATTCGATATTTATCACGATTTTTTCAGTGTTTCATGTTATCTTATACGAACTACTACAAAGTAAAAAAGGAGGAAACTATATGAAACTTAGTGCAAGAAATCAGCTTAAGGGCAAAGTCGTCTCCATCGAGAAGGGCGCCGTCAACGGCATCGTTCGCATCGAGCTCAAGGGCGGCGACGTCATCACATCCACCATCAGCATGGGTGCAATCGAGGAGCTCGGTCTCGAGGTCGGTAAGGAGGCGTATGCCGTCATCAAGGCAACGTCCGTCATGGTCGGCGTCGATCATCACCACAAGTGCTAACCTGCTTCGTGCAGTACAAAATCCCCGCATATCGGACATTTCCGGTATGCGGGGATTTTTCATGGAGAGAAGTTCCGGTTATGAATGCCCAAACATCACAATGTACTTCCTAACCGCGTTCTTCACATAGCCAATCTGTCGCAGTGAGAGCACAGAGTAGTGCGGTTTTTCCTGGGCCAGCAACTGTGCCGTCTGTGCCACAACAGCACTCGAAATCTCCGTGTTGATGTTGATCTTGGCTATGCCGCGTGCAATACAGGCACGCAAATCTTCCTGTGGTGTACCCGATCCACCATGCAGGACGAGCGGAACATCCACCACACGATGGATCTCCTCCAAGATATCCGTGCGGATGTGAGGCTTCCCCTTGTAGAGCCCATGTACCGTCCCGATCGAGACAGCGAGTGCATCCACCTCTGTTGCTGCAACAAATTCCCGCGCCGCCTGCGGGTCGGTGTACTGCTCCACATCCTCCGCGCGCCCCTCGTGCGAATCCGCGCCGACCCCGAGACTGCCGAGCTCCGCCTCCACCGACACACCGCACGCATGCGCGACTGCACAGACAGCGCGCGTATTTTCGACATTCTCCGCAAAGGGAAGCGCGGAGCCGTCGTACATGACCGAGCCAAAACCCGCCTTGATCGCGCGGCAGATGACATCGAGGTCGCTGCAGTGATCGAGGTGCAGACAGACGGGCACATCAGCTTCGCGCGCAAGCGAGGCCGCGATGGCGTGCGCCGTCTCGAGCGACATATTCGCCAGATACGCCGCACCAAAGGTCGCGATAACGGGTGCCCCCATCTCCTCACCCGCCGCGATGCAACCGCGGAACGTCTCATAGCTGTAACAGTTGAAGGAGCCGACAGCATAGTGCTTTTCATACGCGGGTGCAAGGATTTCCTTGAGATTTACCAGCATTCCAATACGACTCCTTTCATCTGTACAATATTCCCAGAATCACTTTTCAGCAGAAGCAGCTTGTACAGGAACCGTCTGCAGGAACTCTGCGAATTTCTCTTTCCACCACTTTGCCCGCGCCGTTGTGCCGTGTCCAACCGTCTCTTCACTTTCCGGGATGAGATAGAGGGACGCATGCTGAATACGCGGAAGCTCGCGCTCCATCACGCCGAGAGCGGGCGGATTCCGCTCATCGTCGGCGGAGTTGATCGCAAGGACGTATGCGCGGATATTTTCGAGGTGCTTCGGATTGTAGTCCTTGGACGACTCCCACTGATAGAGGAAATCGTTGGTATCCATGGTAAACGGAGCATTCAAGCGCTTTTCGATGACTGCATCCGCTACATCGCTTGTCGGCGCGAGCTTTTGCAGTGCCTGACTTCCGCCGTTCGTTGCAAAACCGTAGAACACGGAGGTAAACTGCGTAATCGCAGGCTGCTCCGTATAGTTCCCATCCTGCCATGCGGGATCTCTGCGGATGCTCTCACTGATGAATTTGCGCATCATCCAGTTGCGCCCCGACATCTCTATCGGCATGGATGCCATCGGAACGAGAGCATCCATGAATTCCGGATAACGAATCCCCCAGAGCCATGTCTGCATGCCGCCCATCGAGTTGCCGATGATGACGCGCAGATGCTTCACGCCAAGCCCCTCCGTAACCAGGCGATACTGCGCAGACACCATATCGTCATAATTGTACTGCGGAAAGCTTGCCCGCAGGCCATCGGACGGTTTGCTCGACGCACCTGTCCCGATCGCATCCGGCAGAATGATGTAGTAGTTGCGGGCATCCAGCGGCTGTCCGTCAAGGAACAATTCCCCGCCGAAATCCTTGCCCAGCATCTTTGCGCCAGAGCCGGTCGTCCCATGCAGGATCAGCACCGCCTCATTCTCTGGACTGCCGAGCGTCGTATAGCCAATGTGAAGGTCAGGGAAAACCTCCCCCGTGTGGAACGTGAAGTCCTTCGCCGTCCACACATCCGATTTCTGCATATAGTATTGAACCTGTGATGCAAGCGCGGTCGACATACTCAGCAGGAATACAGACACCAGCGTAAAGACGCAGCGTATCAACGACCTCATACGATTACCTCCTTGCTTATAGATGTTCTTTCCTTACAAGAGCCCCGGCAGCGATGTTGTGAACATGCTGAGAATCAGGACGACGATGAGTGCCGTCACGCCGGAGATCGTCCCCCCCACCGTCCACACACGCATCGTGCCGGGCACATCAAATTTTCCGAAACGGTTGATAACCCAAAAACCGGAATCGTTCGGTAGAGAGAGTCCGATGCCGCCAGCACAGATCGCGAGTGCTGCAAGCAGCGGCGATACTCCCTCAAGACCAGTGACAACCGGTGCAAAAATTGCTGCCGTTGTCACAAGTGCAACGGTGGTAGAGCCCTGCGCAGCGCGGAGTACCTGACTGATGATGAATGCTGCGACGAGAACCAATGCTCCTGTACCATCAGTCAGTCCTGTCATGCCCTCGACAAGCTGTTTGCCGATACCCGTCTCGTTGATAATCTTGCCAAAAGCACCTCCTGCTCCCGTAATCGCGAGAATGATCCCCGACTGTGTGCATGCTTCATTTACGAGGTCGTTAAAAGACTCCTCCAGATACGGACGCAGGCAGAAGAATCCCATGAAGAGGCCAAGGAGGAGAGCGATATTCTTATCGCCGATAAACATGAAGAACGTATGTGCTGCCGTCCCTTTATCAAGGAACATGCCCGCGACCGTGCCGAGAAGGATGATGAAAATGGGGAAGAAAATCAGGAAAATTCCCAGCTCGCCGGACGGCAGCTTCTTCGTCTCTTTTTCCCGCTTCTCCTCCTCACTCAGTTCATCGGCAAATGCGTTGGCAAAGTCGTTCTTGTATTCCTCACGGGTTCCGAGATACTTCCCGTAAACCACCCCGCCGACAAGGACACCTGCAAGACTGGCGATAATCGCATAGAGCAGGAACCAGCCAATGTTGACGCCCATGGTCGCCGCGACGGCAATTGGGCCAGGTGTCGGGATAACCATGGCATGTGTCGTAATTAGACCGACGGCAAGCGCCGTAACGAGCGTTGCAAAGGGAACACGCCCCTGCCGCGAGAGCGTCTTGACGAGGTTGACGAGAATGACGAATGCCGCATCAAAGAATACAGGGATCGAGACAATATACCCCGTGAGTGCAATCGCCATCGGAGTGTTCGCCGTTCCTGTTACACGTAACAGCAAGGCTGCAATCTGGCTGGTACATCCGGACACATGGAGCAGTGACCCAAGTGCCACGCCTAGGACAATGATAATCCCAATGCCCTGCATCGTCCCGCCGAAGCCAGCTGCCATTGCAGCTGCCGTCTTATCGAGCGGCATTCCAGCGAGGATACCCATGAGCAGTCCACCAAGCAACAGAGCAAGGAATGGATGCAGTTTGAATTTAATGATGGACACTAGTACAAAAACGAGTGCCACAAAGAAAATGGCCAAAAGCACACCGAGCATAATTTCGCCTCCTAAAAAGTACTATTCCCTGCGTAGAAGAAATTTTTTTCTATCAATCCTCGACCTCTGCGATACAGACCACCTGACTGGAGTCGAGGCCTACGATGCGGAGCGGTGCATTGAAGAAACGCACGATCTTCTTGCCCTTCGGAATCTCCGAGAGATGCATATCTTCAATCGCTGTGCAGAATTTCCCTGAGTGGTAGCCGAGCAAATGCTGATGGCAGTGTACGGGCGACGCACTCTCCGGCACCTTTTTCGACGGAGAACCAACTGCGAGGAAGTCCATGCCGATCACGCGGAGATTCGGGAACGTCTCCGTCAGATAGTCCCCCGCGCTCGGTGCAATATAGGAGCCCTCATGCTGATATACCGTCGGCTCCTCCGTCCGATAACGCTCAAGCCCGGTGCGGATCAGCGCAGCGGAGACGCTGCCCAGGACATCGGCAAATGGCTCCAGGTCTTCCCTTGTGACGCCATCTGCCAGTTCTTTCGGGATGTCCAGCACAGCAATCTTTTCATGGCAGAAATAATCCATCGACAGTTCGTTGATGCTCAAACCATCCTTGACAAAATGGCGCGGTGCATCCATATGCGTACCAAAGTGATTCGGCAGCTCCGAGACGAAGCTCGCAAACGGCGTCGCCTCACAGACATCGGTACACTGCCGCGTCTTTACCACTGGCTCACCAGGCCACGCAAGATCCTTTGGATCAAGCGGATGTGAGAGAAACATAAACATGTACGTTGCCTCCTTTTTCGATTCGATGAATATTCCTGCTCAGAGCTGCCACCGAAACAGCACATTGTAAAGCAGTCCGGCTGCTGCACCTCCGAGCATGGGGCCAACGATGGGAACCCATGCATAGCCCCAATCCGATCCGCCCTTTCCGCGGATGGGCAGCATGGCATGGACAAGGCGAGGTGCGAAGTCACGAGCCGGGTTGATCGCGTAGCCCGTGAGCCCGGCAAATGCCATCACACCGCCCGCCACACCGGCAAAGACAAAGAACATTGCGACGCCTCCTGCCGGCTGAAGATGAGAAAGCGACAGTAGGATAAACATGAGACTGAACGTCGCAGTCGCCTCAGCGAGACAGTTGCGCCATGGATTTCGAATGGACGGTGCCGTTGCAAATACTCCAAGTTTTGCCCCTGCCTCCGGCTCTTCATCGAGATGATCCTTCCAGACAAGCCAGACAAGAATACCACCGACATACGCACCGAGAAACTGTGCGATGAAGTAACCAGGAACAAGTGCCAAGGGAAAATCCCCACCGATCAAAAAACCGATGGTTACCGCAGGGTTGACATGTGCACCTGTCAGAGGTCCGAAGATGGCCGCGACAGCGACCATACCAAGCCCCCAACCGCATGCTGCCATGAGTCCGCCGGCACCGCACATTCCTGACTTTTTCAGCGAGATGTTAGCAATTGTACCAAGTCCCAAGATCATAAAGAATGCTGTTCCGACAAACTCTCCAAGATACAGATGAAAATGGTCCACGGAGTTCCCCTCCTTCACTGTCTGCACATCACGAGATGGAAAAACTTCACAGCAACATCTTTACCACGTCACGCAGTGTCTCGACCGCCCCGACGTTGCCGGGAAAGATAATATAGCTCATCCCCGGAAATTTGCTCTCCGCCCCCGTCTGCCAGACGGGAATGCCGGGCGCGACCTGTCCGAGTACAAGGGCGCGGCGTACGGATAGACCTTTTGTTCCGACATCACTCGACGTGATGCCGCCCTTGGCGATAAGGAATGCGGGCTGGACGCTGAGTCGCCGAACAATGCTCGTGAGTGCATCAGAAATCTGCACTGAAACTCGCAGGGACTCCGCCTCCGAGCCTGCGTCGAACCGCTTGCGCCCCGTATAGACGGCGACGGTCATGCCATGACGAATTGCATCTTCCGTCTCGCGGATGATGCGCTGCAGCTCTGCCTCCAGTCTTGGCGTGTCTAAAACGAGCAGATGATTGAATTCGACGAATTTCACCGCATCGAGCTCACGCAGCTTTTCGAACTGCTCTGTTGTTTTCTTGACATGCGAGCCAATAATGATGAGACCGCCATTCGCGTTGCCCGCGACAACGAGCTCATCGCGTCCGAGCAGGGGCTTATCCACAACGCTGCCGATCACCTTCGTCCATGCTGCCGCCGTCCGGAACAGGAAGTTCTTGCCCGCCTTCATCGCACGCATCATCGCGATGGCGAACACCTTCACATCCACATAGTCCACGGCGTTCACGATGACCTTGCGGAAATCGGTCACTGCCATGAGCTGCTCTGTGATCGCATCCACATGCACGGCACGCAGATCATCGAGAGAGATGCTGACAACATCCGCCGCACGGAACGTCCCCTGTGTCTTTTCCTCAATGTATTCCTTCATGTTGGACGCCGTATAGCCGAACGTCTTATCCCGTGCGAACTCCGTATCCCCTGCCGGTGTCAGCTCCGCCCCCTCCTGTACGTAGTGGACATCGCCGATGGTAAAGCGTCCGCCTTCCTTGAAGAACGGCATAAGCACCTCACCGTCGATGCGTTCCCCCGACTCCTCTAGTGTGCGGGCAAGTGTCACCGTCTCGAGTGGATAATGCCCGCGCAGAGTCGAGTCACTGCGGCTAATGAGCATGAACTTCTTCCCCGTCCGCCTTGCCTCTGCCGCCACCCGTGCCGCAATCGTACGGTGCTCTTCCTCCGTCTGCGCCGTCTGGAACGCACGCGAGTTCGTGAGGATAAAGAACATCCGGTTTTCCTCGGCAAATCCTGCGGCGATGCTCTCCTCCGTCCAGTCCGTGTAGACGTGGATGCCGTTCACCGTCTGCACGCCCGTCGGATCGTCGTCAAGCACGATGATCTTGCGGTCAAAGGCCTCACGTTCCTCGTTGAGCGCGGTGTCGGCCTTCGCCTCGTCAACCGCGGGAATTTTTGCAAACAGTTCGTCCTTCGATACCTTCATGACCGACCTCCTCACGCCTCTTCGGATTTGACAACGACCCCGGAGATGCTCTCATAGAACTGCACAATGCCGCTGTGATCGTCCATCAGATGGCCTGTCGCCTTCAGACTGTGCATGATCTGCTGAAGCACGCCCGTGAGGATGAGCGGCAGCTCCATCCCCTTTGCTGTCTCCATGACGTTCGTGATATCCTTGAGATTGATCGCGATTGGTCCTCCCGGCTTAAAGTTGCGCGAATACATCATCGGCGCCTTTGCATCGAGCACCGTACTGCCCGCGAGGCCGCCGCGGATCGCCTCGTAGACCTTTTTGGGGTCGGCCCCCGCCTTCGTCGCAAGGATGAGTGCCTCTGAGACAGCAGCAATATTGAGATTGACAATAACCTGATTCGCAAGTTTCGTCACCGAACCACTGCCGTTTGGGCCTACGAGTGTGATCGTTTTCCCCATCGCCGCAAAAACAGGACGTGCTTTCTCTAGGACTGCCGCCTCACCGCCGACCATAATCGCGAGTGTACCGTCCACAGCACCTGGCTCGCCACCGCTGACCGGAGCATCGAGAAAAGAACAGCCATGCTCTGCCGCGAGTTCTGCGAACTCCTTTGACTCCACGGGCGTCACCGAGCTCATATCTGCAATTATCGTTCCCTTTGCTGCACCTGCGAGTACACCATCCGCACCGCTGAGAATGCTGCGGACGATCGGACCACTCGGAACCATCGTGATGACCATATCTGCGCCCACAGCGGCTTCTTTTGCGGAATGTGCCGCCGCAGCGCCCTCTGCTATCATCAGGTTCACCGCGTCTGTCACCACATCAAAGACAGTAACGGAAAAACCTGCTTTGAGCAGATTGTGTACCATGGGCTTCCCCATAATGCCAAGTCCGATAAATCCGATGTTTTTCATCTTCTACTCCTCCCATTTACAACAACACATATTATTCACCAGCTGGTATGTAGTATACTAGTCACGGCATAAAAAGAGCATATCCCTGCCTCTAACCCATATTATCTTTTCAGACACTCACTACATTCCGACATTCTGCCTCACGACGTCACACCGAATACACGCGATGTCGCTTTCATGTGGAGCATAAAGGCGCGCATCGCATCCGCCCCATCATGACGACCAATACCGGCAAGAATTGCTGCGTGCTCCTCCCATGCCTCTGCATGTCGACGTGTATGATGGAGTGAAGTAAATACTGCTTGCTCGAGTTTTGTACGCATCTGCTCATGAATACGAATCAGATAGCTGTTCTCCGTCGCAGCTACGAGGAGCGTATGAAACTCCGTGTCCAACTTCATGAACTCGTAGTGCGTATGATCGCCTGCAATATAGGTACGGCTCTTCTCCTGCACCATCCCCAGTTGCATAAGCGTCCTCTGCCGCAGAGACTCCGGAGCCTCCGCAGCGAGCCATCGAATACTATACCCTTCGATGGCAATGCGCGCTCCAACGATCTCACGAAGATCGTCTGTGGATACGGGCCGCACCGTCCATCCACGGTTTGCACGCACCTCGAGCAACCCCTCGTTCGCCAGCTGCATCACCGCTTCACGCACAGGAGTACGTGATACATCCAGCAGGTCAGCAATCTGCTGTTCCGAATATATCTCGCCTGTCTGCAATTCCCCCTTGATGAGTGCTGTTTTGAGGTACTGATATACTTGTTCCTTATAGGACACCTTCTGAATCACAGCCACCAACCCCCGTTGTATGTAGTATACTAGTTAAAACAAATAATTGCAACCATGACAAAAGTACGAAAATTGTTATATCGTTTATTGGCGTTGTTCGCGTGAACAATAAATAAACAAGAGTCTATCTACTCTATATAAAAAGCCCTATACTCCGATCAAAATCAGAGAACAGGGCGTACGTTGATTTGTGTGGGGTGATTATTCCTCCTCCTCATCCTCATGGTGCCGCTTGGGCGGGCGCGGATGATAGAGGCTCCAGTTCCAGTGGATTGCAGCGAAGCGGATGAGGAGGACGAGGAGGAAGGCGAGCCATGAGACGGCCTCGATGCCGAGAACGCCGCCCAGCGCGCAGAACACGAACGCGCCGACGAGGGACGCCGCCGCATAGACTTCGGCGTAGAGGACGACGGGCATCCGTTTCGCGAGCACGTCGCGGATCATGCCGCCGCCGACCGCCGTGGTCGCCGCGAGGAGGATGGGGAGGACGTAGCTGTCCGTTCCGCCGAAGCGGATGCCCGTGAGTGCCCCCGTGATGGTAAAGGCAGCAAGGCCAATGGTATCCGAGACGTTGAAGATCGTCAGGAGACGCTGCCGATGCATGTGATGGAGCTCTGTCCACTGGTAGAGGAACGAGGTGGAGAGGGCAACGCCGATGGAGAGCAAAAAGTTCGTCGTGTCGCGCAGCGCCATCGGCGGGGTCAGCCCAACGAGGAGGTCGCGCACCATGCCGCCGCCCACCGCCGTCGCGAGGGCAAGCACGGAGATGCCAAAGATGTCCATGCGGCGCGACAGTCCGACCAGCGTGCCCGACACGGCGAAGGCGAGCGTCCCGATGATGTCAAAGAGACGCCAGAGATCGATTTCTCCCATGAGCATAGTTTGTCCTTCCCTTTTGAAGCTTATTTCACTTGCGCCGCCTAGTGTGCCTCCCCTGCTTTTTAGCTTCCCCCGCCGATGCAGGGGAAGTGCCGAACATAGTGAGGCGATAGGGGCGCCTCTAGCTCATTCGACTCTCTCACGGAGAAAACCACGAATCGACCAAGGCGCCCCTTCCACCATGCTGCGCATGGTCCCCCTCCCCCGTGCCGCACGGGGGAGGCTTTCACCGTCCACGGTGTGACGATAGGACGCCTGCCATGATCTGCTCACTCCGCACAATTTTAGGGAGGCTTTCACCGTCCGCGGTGTGACGATAGGAGCTCCCTCAATCCTGCGCAAACAGATACAGGATAACCTCCATCGGCGTGAGCGCTCCCGTCGCCGCCGCGCGTGCACCCGTCGCGAGGAGATTTCCATCGCGGTCATAGACACTGCGCTCAAGGGTCAGGCGATAGGTCTCGTGCGCATCGCGGAGCTTTTCTCCCGAAATCCGATAGACCAGCATCTGCTCCGCCCCCACGGTACGTGCCGCCCTTGCCTGCGCCGCCACATCGAGTGAGCCAGACGTATCTGCGGGCGCAAACACCGTCGCAGCGTTCCGCACGTACTGCGCATCACGCAGCACCGCACGCAGATAGGGCACATCCTCCGCGAGTGCGTCATCGACCTCCACCTCAATCGGCGCGAGATAGACCGTATGCCCTGCCGTGCGGTTCTCCTTCCCCACGAGAAAGGTCAGCGCGCCGCTGCTGTCATGCGTGTCATAGAGACGGCGCAGCGCTGCATCCACATAGACGGTCATCGTATGGGGAAACGCCGCCGTCGTCCGCGCGGGCTGCCAGTCGATGCGCTCGCCGAAATGGTGAAAACCGAGCGGCGAGGGGAGCGCATCCTTCACGGGATCACCGCGCATCACAACGCGCCGCAGGGTAAAGCGATCCTGATAGGTACGGACAAAATCCTCGTTCCCCACCGCAGGCGCACCGAACGTCGTCACAATGAGCTGGTCGGGGGAGACGCCGAGATCGGAGAGCCGTGCCGCCGCAAGAATGGCCGCCGCGCCGCCAAGGCTGTGCCCCGTGAGATAGAGCTTTTCCGAGGGATGCGCGCGCAGATCGGCAGCGAGACGCTCCCCTGCCGTCTCTCCCTCTGTGGCATCCGTAAAGAGAGCCGCCTGACAGTAGTCAAGGAACCCGCGGTGAACCAGCGGCATTCCGCCGCGCTCTGCCTTCGGCGTATCGCGCACCGTGAGGAACTCCGCCGGCGCGTGCCCGCCGAACGCCGCACGTTTCATCCGCAGATCCGTCCATACATCACTGCCGCGCTCCGTCCCGGGAAAAGCGATGAGATGCAGCTCTGCCCCATCGGCATCACGGCGCACAATGTGAAAGAAACGTCCGACCGTTCCGCGGTGCCCCACGGTCTCAGCGCCGACGATCTCCCATCCCGCCGCCGTCAGCCGCGCACGCAGGAGCTCAGAGAGCTCCCCGCTATAGGCCGCCTCGGACGCTGCCGCCTCGACAAAGAGGAGCGCGGGGAGATCAGGGGCGGCGGCGAAGGCACGCAGCGGAAAGGCAAGCACGCAGAGGAGAATCACGAGCTGCAATACCTTCATCAGCACACCTCCCACACAATATATCTATCGCTATTATACCTGTTTTCCTTGAAATTTCATAGGAACGACAGATAAAACAAAGTGTGAGCATACTTCATGACACAAAATAAAACCGCCGTGGACACCCACGACGGTAGATTTTCAGATGGTGCGGTTGATGGGACTTGAACCCATACGTCTTGTGAACACTACCCCCTCAA
>ERZ773267.425-NODE-425-length-28619-cov-7.293446_pt1 | contig 28619 bp, 36 predicted proteins | sample MGYA00511959_ERZ773267 | MGnify/ENA primary metagenome ERZ773267 (study PRJEB29015, sample SAMEA2738165) | human oral metagenome | biome: human oral; feature: human-associated habitat; material: saliva | place: China | collected 2240 ... | reverse complement strand
AAGATGGTAAAAACGTATTCGTAGGTGCACACGGTAACTCAATCCGTGCCCTTGTTAAACACATCAAACAATTGTCAGACGACGAAATCATGGATGTTGAAATTCCAAACTTCCCACCATTGGTATTCGAATTTGACGAAAAATTGAACGTTGTTAACGAATACTACCTCGGAAAATAAGCTGAGATAAGTAGTTATCATTAACAATAAAAAAAGTTGACTTCGGTCAGCTTTTTTTCTTTTACTGAAAATAAATGTAAATTATGGTCAGAAAAGTCAGTCAATTCAGTAATTTTTCCTTGACTTTCAAGTTGGAAAGATGTATCATATTAACCAAGATACATCGAAAGGAAATGAGTCAAATGACATTCGCAACTACAACTGTTTTGCTATTGCGTAATGAGGGCTAGTGCAAAAGCATTAGTCCTGTTTGGCTTACCAAGCGGGAGGTAAAAACATCTCGCTTGGGTTTCCGAGTGAGATGTTTTTTTACTACTATCGTTTTTACTTTTAGAAAGAGGATTGTCTATGCGTAAAGTTGAATTTTTTGATACAAGTCTTCGTGATGGGGAACAAACACCAGGTGTTAACTTTTCAATCAAAGAAAAAGTTGCCATTGCTAAGCAACTTGAAAAATGGGGAATTTCTGTAATTGAAGCTGGTTTCCCTGCAGCTAGCCCAGATTCATTTGAAGCAGTAAAACAAATTGCAGAAGCTATGACAACAACTTCTGTTACTGGTTTGGCTCGTTCAGTAAAATCTGATATTGATGCTTGTTATGAGGCTTTGAAAGATGCTAAGTATCCACAAATTCATGTCTTTATCGCAACAAGTCCGATTCATCGTGAGTTTAAATTGAAGAAATCAAAAGAAGAAATTCTTGAAGCTGTAAAAGAACATGTGTCATATGCACGTTCAAAATTTGAAGTTGTTGAGTTTTCTCCTGAAGATGCTACTCGTACTGAGCTTGATTTCTTGACTGAAGTTGTTCAAACAGCAGTTGATGCTGGTGCCTCATATATTAATATTCCTGATACAGTTGGCTTTACGACTCCAGAAGAGTTTGCACGTATTTTTGATCACTTAACTGAAAATATTAAATCAGATCATAAAGTTGTCTTTGGTGTTCACTGCCACGATGACCTTGGTATGGCAACTGCAAATACTTTGACAGCAATTAAACATGGTGCTGGACGTGTTCAGGGAACAGTCAATGGTATTGGTGAGCGTGCGGGTAATGTTGCTCTTGAAGAAGTAGCTGTTGCTTTGAAAATTCGTGAAGACTTCTTCCAAGCAAGTTGTGATATTGTTTTGAATGAAACTATGAATACATCAGAGCTTGTTTCTCGCTTCTCAGGTATTCCAGTTCCTAAAAATAAAGCTGTTGTTGGTGGAAATGCTTTCTCTCATGAATCAGGTATCCACCAAGATGGTGTTCTTAAGAACCCACAAACTTATGAAATCTTCACACCAGAATTGGTAGGTGTCAAGAGTAACAGTCTTCCTCTTGGTAAATTGTCAGGACGCCATGCCTTTGTTGAAAAATTGAAAGAACTTGAGCTTGACTTTGTTGAAGAAGATATCAAGCCACTCTTTGCCAAATTTAAAGTCTTGGCTGGGAAAAAACATGATATCACAGATGCAGACATTCGTGCCCTTGTTGCTGGTACAAGTGTTGATAATCCAGAAGGTTTCCACTTCGAAGATCTTCGTTTGACAACTAATGCTGATGAAACAATCACTGCTACAGTTAGCTTGGCTAATGAAGACGGTGAATCTGTAGAATTTTTGGCCAATGGTCAAGGGTCAGTTGAAGCTATCTTCAATGCTATTGACAAATTCTTCAACCAAACAGTTCGCTTGACTTCTTATAATATTGACGCTGTAACTGATGGTATTGATGCGCAAGCGCGTGTACTTGTAACTGTTGAAAATGTAGATACAGATACTATTTTCAATGCATCTGGTTTGGACTTTGATGTCTTGAAAGCATCAGCAATTGCCTATATCAATGCTAATACATTGGTTCAAAAAGAAAATGCTGGTGAGATGGCACGTAAGGTTTCTTATCGTGACCTTCCATAAGCCAAAGAGGAGTTAAACATGACAAAGAAAATTGTAACACTTTCAGGTGATGGAATTGGACCTGAGATTATGGCAGCGGGTCTTGAAGTTCTTGAAAAAGTAGCTTCAAAAATTGGATTTGATTATGACATTGATGCTAAACCATTTGGTGGTGCTGGTATTGATGCTGAAGGTCATCCACTTCCTAAGTCAACTTTGGATGCTGCTAAATCAGCAGATGCTATCCTCTTGGCTGCAATTGGTGGACCAAAATATGACAATGCGCCAGTTCGTCCTGAACAAGGACTTTTGGCCATTCGTAAAGAGTTGAATCTCTTTGCTAATATCCGTCCTGTCCGCATCTTTGATGCTTTGAAACACTTGTCACCTCTTAAACCAGAGCGTATCGAAGGCGTAGATTTTGTAGTTGTTCGTGAGCTTACAGGTGGTATTTACTTTGGTGAGCACATTTTGGAAGAAGATAAGGCTCGTGATATCAATGATTATTCAGCAGATGAGATTCGTCGTATCATGCGTCGTGCTTTCAAGATTGCCCAAGGTCGTGGCAAAAAGGTCACTAGCATTGATAAACAAAATGTCTTGGCGACTTCTAAATTGTGGCGTAAGATTGCTGATGAAGTTTCTTTGGAGTTTCCAGATGTAACTCTTGAACACCAACTCGTTGATAGTGCCGCAATGATTATGATTACCAACCCAGCTCGTTTTGATGTGGTTGTGACAGAAAATCTTTTTGGAGATATCTTGTCTGATGAATCAAGTGTCCTTCCAGGAACTTTAGGTGTTATGCCATCTGCCAGTCATTCTGAAAATGGTCCTAGTCTTTATGAACCTATCCATGGTTCAGCACCAGACATTGCTGGTCAAGGTATTGCCAACCCAATTTCAATGATTTTATCAGTAGCTATGATGTTGCGTGAAAGTTTCAATGAAACTGAAGGGGCAGAATTGATTGAAAATGCTGTTGATAAGACCTTGAACCAAGGTATCTTGACACGTGATTTGGGTGGTCAGGCTTCGACTGCTGAAATGACAGCAGCTATTATTAGCAATCTCTAAACTCATGACACTAAAACTAGTGTTACTAAGTGTTTTGTTGGTATGGAATCTCCTTGTTTTATGTGCTTATGGACTTGATAAAAGCAAGGCTATTCGACATAAGAGACGGATTTCTGAGAAGGCATTATTATTGCAGACTCTGATTTTCGGTGGTATTGGTGCTTTTCTAGGTGGAAAACTTTTTAGACATAAAATTAACAAATGGTATTTTAAGCTATGTTGGCTTATGGGAATTGTTATTGATGTCGTTATTTTATACCTTATTCTAACAAGACTTTCGGATTAGCTAATCCTTAGATTATATTTGGAGTATTTTATGAGCGGAAAATCAATTTTTGATAAACTTTGGGAACGCCACGTCGTTACTGGAAACGAGGGCGAACCACAATTGATGTATGTGGATCAGCATTATATTCACGAGGTTACAAGTCCACAGGCCTTTCAAGGACTTCGTGATGCTGGACGTAAAGTTCGTCGCCCAGATCTAACTTTTGGTACGACAGACCACAACGTTCCTACAGTTGATATTTTTAACATTCGTGACCTTATTTCTAAAAACCAAATTGATACTTTGGCGAAAAACGTCGAAGAATTTGGTATTGATGCGGCTACCCACGGTACTGCTCGTCAGGGGATTGTCCACATGGTTGGTCCTGAAACAGGTCGCAGTCAACCCGGTAAATTTGTCGTCTGTGGAGATAGTCATACGGCTACGCACGGTGCCTTTGGTGCCATTGCCTTTGGTATTGGTACATCTGAGGTGGAACATGTCTTTGCGACACAATGTTTGTGGCAAGTAAAACCTAAGAAAATGAAGGTTGAATTTGTTGGTAAACCTCAGCCAGGTGTCTATTCAAAAGACTTTATTCTTGCACTTATTGCACGCTATGGCGTTGATGCTGGTGTAGGATACGCAGTTGAATATTGTGGTGAAGCTATCGATGCCCTTTCAATGGATGAACGCATGACCATCTGTAACATGTCTATTGAATTTGGTGCTAAGATGGGTCTTATGAATCCAGACCAAAAAACTTATGATTATGTTGAGGGACGTCCATGCGCACCTAAGGGTGAGAAGTTCGAAGAAGCAGTAGCTGACTGGAAAACCTTGGTCTCAGATCCAGATGCTGAATACGATAAAGTAATCACTATTGATGTTTCAGAATTGGCACCTATGGTTACATGGGGAACTAACCCTGAAATGGGTGTTGAGTTTGATCAACCATTCCCAGAAATCAAAGACTTTAATGATGAACGTGCTTACGAGTATATGGATGTTAAGCCTGGCGAATATGCTAAAGATATCGATCTTGGCTATGTCTTTATTGGTTCTTGTACTAACGCACGTCTTAGCGACCTTGAGTTAGCTGCTAAATTCGTTAAAGGAAAACATATCGCACCAACATTGACAGCTATTGTTGTTCCAGGTTCACGTCCAGTTAAGAAAGAAGCTGAACGTCTTGGTTTGGATAAAATTTTCTTGGATGCAGGATTTGAATGGCGTGATCCAGGTTGCTCAATGTGTCTTGGTATGAACCCAGACCATGTTCCAGAAGGCGTTCACTGTGCATCTACAAGTAACCGTAACTTTGAGGGACGTCAAGGATATGGAGCTCGTACTCACCTTTGTAGTCCAGCAATGGCAGCAGCTGCGGCAATCGCTGGTAAATTTGTAGATGTACGCGATATGCCAGAAGTTCAAGCATAAGGGAGAAGATAATGGAAAAATTTACCGTCTATACAGGGAAATCAGTACCTTTGATGAATGATAACATCGATACGGACCAACTCATTCCCAAACAATTCTTGAAAGCTGTTGATAAAAAAGGCTTCGGTAAGAATTTGATGTTTGAATGGCGTTATCTTAATGATGACTACGAAGAAAATCCTGATTTCGTCTTCAATAAACCTGAGTATCGCGATGCGACTATTTTGGTTACTGGTGATAACTTTGGTTCAGGATCATCTCGTGAACACGCTGCGTGGGCATTGGAAGACTATGGTTTCCGCTGTGTTATCGCTGGATCATTTTCAGATATCCACTATAACAACGAATTGAAGAATGGTATGTTGCCAATCGTTCAACCCCTGGAAGTACGTCAAAAATTGGCTGCTCTTCCTGCAGGTGAGGAAATCACGATTGACCTTCCAAACCAAGTCATTAAATCTTCAGCAGGAGAGTTTCCATTTGATATCGATCATGAGTGGAAACGTAAATTGGTTGAAGGGCTTGATGATATTGGAATCACTCTTCAATATGAAGATTTGATTGCTGCCTATGAAAAACAACGCCCATCATATTGGCAATAAGGGACTAAGTTGTTTTTCTAAACTTTGATATTCAATCTTGCTATCAGAAGCAATGATGTGTTAGTAAAAAAATAATGATCACTTAAAAGAATGGGATAAGGACAATGTCTAAAATGTTGTTCTATCTCATTCTTTTTGTTTGAAACAGTTAATATGGTAGAGGCGTTTTTACTAGTAGCGTATGCTATAATAGAAAGATAGAAAGGAGGCCTTCATGTTTGCACAATTGGATACAAAATCCGTCTATAGTTTCATGGATAGTGTCGTAGATTTGAACAGCTACGTTGCGCGTGCCAAAGAGCTTGGCTATCAAGCCCTTGGTTTGATGGATCGTGACAATCTCTATGCTGCTTATCATTTTGCCCAGCTTGCAAGTAGAAACGGTTTACGTCCTTTGATTGGTATGGAAGCTAATCTATTTTACGAGGGAAGAAAAATTCCTTTTCGTCTATTAGCAAAAAATAATCAGGGCTATAAAAATTTGATGAAGTTGGCAACAGAGCTTTCCTCAGGACAACGTGAACTTACAGCTTTTTCGGACTATCTGAATGCTATTGCCCTCATCCTTCCGAGTGAAGACTGGGAGTCAGGGATGACACTTGGTTCAGAGGTTTTCATTGGGGTAAGGCCAGAAGATGCTGGCAAAGAGTTTGATTATCCTGTGGTTCCCTTACATACAGTGCGTTACTTTGAGAATTCAGACCGCTCGACGATTCAGATGTTGCATGCCATCTCACAAAACGTTTCCTTGTCAGAGGCCTCTATTTGTCCTATGAATCAGCTACTTTTCTCGCCTCAAGAAATGGAAAGTGCCTATAGTGATATTCCAGAGGCTTTGAACAATTTGGAGCAACTTGTTTCAGACATTACTTATCAATTTGATACGGATTTGAAGCTTCCACGTTTTAATCGAGATATGCCTGCTGTTGACCAATTACGTCAATTAGCTCAATCTGGATTGGAGTCTAAAAAGTTAACATCACCAGTTTATCAGGAACGTTTAGACAAAGAATTGTCTATCATTCATCAGATGGGCTTTGATGATTATTTCTTGATTGTCTGGGACTTGTTACGCTTTGGGCGTAGCCGTGGTTATTATATGGGAATGGGACGTGGATCTGCTGCAGGAAGCTTGGTGGCCTATGTCCTTGATATTACTGGAATTGATCCCGTTAAAAATGACTTGCTTTTCGAGCGTTTCCTAAATGAAGAGCGTTATAGCATGCCTGATATTGATATCGACTTGCCTGATATCTATCGAAGCGAGTTTCTTCATTATGTTAGGGACCGTTATGGTAGTAAGCACTCTGCTCAGATTGTTACCTTTTCAACCTTTGGAGCCAAGCAGGCTATTCGAGATGTTTTTAAACGTTTTGGTGCTAAGGAATTTGAACTGTCCCAACTAAGTAAAAAGATTTCTTTTCGTGATAACTTGACCTCTGTCTATGAGAAGAATATGTCATTTAGACAGTTGATTAATCAGAGACAGGAATTTCAGAGGGCTTTTGAGATTGCTAAGGCTATTGAAGGCCAGCCAAGACAGACCTCAATCCATGCTGCCGGTATAGTGATGAGTGATGATGACCTGACTAATCATATTCCTCTAAAAGCTGGTGAGGATATGATGGTTACTCAGTACGATGCCTCCGCAGTTGAGGCCAATGGCTTGCTTAAGATGGATTTCTTGGGTCTCCGTAATTTGACCTTTGTTCAAAAAATGAAGGAAAAGCTAGAAGAAGAGCAGGGCATCACTATTGATATCAAATCCATTGACTTGGAAGATCCACAGACCCTAGCACTTTTTGCCAGTGGTAAGACAAAGGGAATTTTTCAGTTTGAGCAGGCAGGTGCCATAAACCTCCTTAAACGGATTAAACCGGCTAAGTTCGAAGAAGTCGTAGCGACAACCTCACTTAACCGTCCTGGAGCTAGCGATTATACAGATAATTTCATTGCTCGTAAGTATGGTAAGGAAAAAGTAGATCTGATTGATCCAGTAGTTGCACCAATCCTTGAGCCTACTTATGGCATCATGCTCTATCAGGAGCAGGTTATGCAGATTGCCCAAGTATTTGCGGGCTTTACACTCGGAAAAGCCGATTTGCTTCGTCGAGCGATGTCTAAAAAAGATGCCAATGAAATGTCCAAGATGTCCGAAGAGTTCATGGAAGGAAGTCGTCAGTTAGGACGTGACCCACAGATTGCTGAACGCCTCTTTAGTATGATGGCTAAGTTTGCAGGTTATGGCTTTAATAGAAGTCATGCCTATGCCTACTCAGCTTTGGCCTTTCAGTTAGCCTATTTCAAAACGCACTACCCACAGATATTCTATGACGTCATGTTAAATTATTCGTCAAGTGATTACATTAAGGATGCAATTGAAAATGGCTTCTCTCTAGCTAGCCTCGATATTAATAGGATTCCCTATCTGGACAAGATTTCAGATGGCAAGATCGTATTAGGCCTTAAGACTATCAAAGGCTTGCCAAGAGATTTTGCCCTTTGGATTATTGAGGATCGCAAACAAAATGGCAAATACATTTCTATAGAAGACTTTTTGACACGTATTCCTAGTAAATATCAGAAAGTCGATATTTTGACACCTCTTATTCAAATTGGTTTGTTTGATATTTTTGAACCAAACCGTCAGAAAATCATTGGCAATTTAAACAACCTCTTTACTTTTGTCAATGAGTTAGGAAGTTTGTTTGCAGAGTCCTCTTATTCTTGGGTTGATTATGAAGACTATAGCCAGACGGATCGTTATAATTTAGAACAGGAGTTACTAGGAGTTGGGCTTAGTCCTCATCCTTTACACCTAGCTCAAAAAATGGCCTCTCGTCCCTATCAACCAATTTCTGATTTGACGGTTAATACTAAGGCGACGGTTTTGGTTCAGCTAGAGTCCGTTCGAATTATCAGAACTAAAAAAGGTGATCAGATGGCCTTTCTGAACGTGACTGATGGGATCAATAAACTTGATGTTACTCTATTCCCAGAAACTTATTTCTATCATAAGGATAAATTAAGTGAAGGTGGTCTCTTTTATCTTGATGGGCGGACCCAGGAGCGTGATGGACGCATTCAGTTAATTTTGTCCAACATGGAGGAAGCTAGTACGGAGCGTTTCTGGATTTTACTTGAGAATCATGATCAGGACTTAGACGTTTCTCAAATCTTAGCTAAGTATCCTGGAAACATCCCTGTAATTATTCGTTATCAAGGAAGTAAGGAAACCATCGTTAGTCAAAGATATAGAGTATCCAAGAACGAGGAACTTAATCAGGAATTAGCACCTTATGTGTTGAAAACGGTTTTACGATAAAAAAAACAATAAATCTTTTCAAATTTAAAGCCATTTAGAATTCTTTATGTTATAATGAAAATGTTAAATATATAAAAGGAGTATCAGGAATAATGAAACGTATTGCTGTTTTGACTAGTGGTGGAGATGCCCCTGGTATGAACGCTGCCGCTCGCGCAGTTGTTCTCAAAGCAATTTCTGAAGGAATTGAAGTATTCGGCATTAACCGTGGATACGCTGGTATGGTTGAAGGAGATATCTTCCAACTTGATGCTAAAGGCGTAGACAACATCCTAAGCCGTGGTGGTACTTTCCTTCAGTCTGCTCGCTATCCTGAGTTTGCCCAACTTGAGGGTCAACTTAAAGGTATTGAGCAACTTAAAAAACATGGAATCGAAGGTGTAGTAGTTATTGGTGGAGATGGTTCTTACCATGGTGCTATGCGTTTGACTGAACATGGTTTCCCAGCTGTTGGTCTTCCAGGAACTATCGATAACGATATCGTTGGTACAGACTATACAATTGGTTTTGATACTGCTGTTGCAACTGCAACAGAAGCTATCGATAAAATTCAAGACACTGCTTTCAGTCACGGACGTACTTTTGTCGTTGAAGTTATGGGACGTCACGCTGGTGATATCGCTCTTTGGGCTGGTATCGCTTCTGGTGCAGACCAAATTATCGTACCTGAAGAAGAGTACGACATCAACGAAGTTGTCCGTAAAGTTAAAGAAGGTTACGAATCAGGTGTTAAAACTCACCACGTAATCGTACTTGCTGAAGGTGTTATGGGTGCTGAAGAATTTGCAGCTAAAATGAAAGAAGCTGGAGATACTTCAGATCTTCGTGCAACAAACATTGGACACGTGGTTCGTGGTGGTTCACCAACTGCGCGTGACCGTGTTCTTGCTTCATGGATGGGTGCTCATGCGGTTGACCTCCTTAAACAAGGTATTGGTGGTGTAGCTGTTGGTATCCACAATGAAGAGCTTGTTGAAAGCCCAATCCTTGGTACAGCAGAAGAAGGCGCTTTGTTCAGTCTTACTGAAGACGGTAAAATTATCGTTAACAATCCACACAAAGCTCGTCTTGACTTTGCAGACCTTAACCGTTCATTGGCTAACTTGAGCTAATCTCGGTTATTTAAATTATTGTTAATCCGTCGCTAGGGCGACAAAAAATATAAGGGAGTTTTTATTTATCATGAATAAACGCGTAAAAATCGTTGCAACACTTGGTCCTGCGGTTGAAATCCGTGGCGGCAAAAAATTTGGTGAAGATGGTTACTGGGGTGAAAAACTTGACCGTGAAGCATCTGCTAAAAACATTGCTCAATTGATCAAGGAAGGTGCCAACGTTTTCCGTTTCAACTTCTCACATGGTGACCACGCTGAACAAGGTGAACGTATGGATGTCGTTCGTATGGCAGAAGACCTTGCTGGTCAAAAAGTAGGTTTCCTTCTTGATACAAAAGGACCTGAAATGCGTACTGAATTGTTCGAAGGTGATGCTAAAGAGTATGCATACAAAACTGGTGAACAAATTCGTGTTGCTACTAAACAAGGTATCAAATCAACTCGCGACGTTATCGCTTTGAACGTTGCAGGTGCACTTGACGTTTTTGACGATGTAGAAGTTGGTAAACAAGTTCTTGTCGATGATGGTAAACTTGGTCTTCGTGTTGTAGACAAAGATGCTGAAAAACGTGAATTCATCGTTGAAGTTGAAAATGATGGTATCATCGCTAAACAAAAAGGTGTAAACATCCCTTACACTAAAATTCCTTTCCCAGCACTTGCTGAACGTGATAACGCTGATATCCGTTTTGGTCTTGAACAAGGTCTTAACTTTATCGCTATCTCATTCGTACGTACTGCAAAAGACGTACAAGAAGTTCGTGCTATCTGTGAAGAAACTGGTAACGGTCACGTTCAATTGTTGGCTAAAATCGAAAACCAACAAGGTATCGATAACATCGATGAAATCATCGAAGCTGCTGACGGTATCATGATCGCTCGTGGTGACATGGGTATCGAAGTACCATTCGAAATGGTTCCAGTTTACCAAAAAATGATCATCACTAAAGTAAACGCTGCTGGTAAAGTTGTTGTTACAGCTACTAACATGCTTGAAACAATGACAGAAAAACCACGTGCAACTCGTTCTGAAGTATCTGACGTATTTAACGCAGTTATCGATGGTACAGATGCTACAATGCTTTCTGGTGAGTCTGCAAATGGTAAATACCCAGTTGAATCAGTTCGTACAATGGCTACAATTGATAAAAACGCTCAAACTCTTCTTAAAGAGTATGGTCGTCTTGATTCATCAACATTTGACCGTTCAACTAAGACTGAAGTAGTTGCATCTGCAGTTAAAGATGCTACTAACTCAATGGATATCAAACTTATTGTTGCTCTTACTGAATCAGGTAACACTGCTCGTTTGATTTCTAAATACCGTCCAGAAGCTGATATCTTGGCTGTAACATTCGATGAAATTACTCAAAAATCATTGATGCTTAACTGGGGTGTTATTCCAGTAGTTACTGAAAAACCAAGCTCAACTGATGATATGTTTGATGTTGCTGAAAAAGTTGCATTGGAATCAGGTCTTGTAGAATCTGGTGACAACATTGTTATCGTTGCTGGTGTTCCAGTAGGTACAGGTGGTACAAACACTATGCGTATCCGCACAGTAAAATAAGATTTAAAGAAAAAGCCTATCATATCAAGGTTTTAACCTTGGTAGGTAGGTCTTTTTTTATTCTAAGGGGCAAGGAAGGGGCAAGTTATCAATGATTTCAACTACCTTATTTTTCATTTTGTTGGTAACGTGGGTATATATTTTCATCGTTGTATCACTATCATCGTGCCCAACCCTATCCATGATAGCCTTTAATGGGACACCATTCTCAGCCAGATAACTGACCAGCGTATGCCTGAAGATATGTGATGATATCGGTTTGTTAATCGGCTTATCCAGTCTCTTGTTGGCGGCTTGAATAGAGTTGTTAAACGAATTCCGCTGAAGTGGCACACCTTTGTCAGTTACAAATATATAATCTCTATCCATAGCTACCCAATCGTCTGATAGCGACTTGTTTAGATCCCGAATTTGTATCGCTTCATCTAATAATTCCATCTCACGTTTGGTCAGTTTGTTACTGCGATAGCCTGCCGGGGTCTTGGGAGGTTCCTTTTTCGCTCTCTTGTATCCTTGGACGCTGTCGAGGGTACCAAAAATGTCAAGGTAGCCGTCCTCTTTTCTGTAATTGCACGTTTCAAGGGCTACCGCTTCACCGATTCGAGCACCGCTGACAAAGAGAAACTCTGCAAGGATGGCATTTCTATAAGTGCGTTTTTGCTTTCGTAATTCTGCAAGTAGCGGAAGTAGTTCGGTGTCTATCTCTAGAAATTTATTTCTTATCTTGTCGTAATCTTCCATCGTTTGCTGTTTCTTGGGAAGTTTTGCTTGCCTTGCAGGATTGCTAGGAATGTAACCAACGGTGCAAGCGTAATCGAAGGTAAGGTTTAAAATAGATTTAACACGCTCAAGGATTGAACGTGGAACATCGGCATCGTTGATAAAGCGTTGGATATAGTGTGTATCAATGTTTGCTATTTTGACGTCTACAGCGAAATTCTCTTCGACATATCTGACATTACTGGTCATGGAACTAATCGAAGTCCTTCGAATACCTTTCTTGTGAAATTCCCACCACTCGTCCAACACGTCGTTAAATGATGCGTCGGTAGTGTTTAAGCCAGCCATCTTCTCAGCTATCTTATCATCCAGTAAGCGTTGAGCTTCTTTCTTTGCTCGGTTTGAGCCACTATTAAGCGTTACAGATACCCGTTTCCATTTCTCAGTGTAATTGTCCTTGTATCTTTCGAAATATTTATATTTCCCGTTTGGTAATTGTTCTACCCACATTGTCATATCTCCTTAATTTTGGTAAAATGGGTACAGAAAAAAGAACACAATCTTGTTAGGTTGTTTTACCGTGATAGTGTTTTTATTTTCTGTGATGCATAAGCTCTATAATCTAACTTTGGCGAGGGAGATTATAGGGCTTTTTTATTGTCTTATTTAACCTTGACTTTCATTTCTCCATTGAGTTTTTGACTTGCAATAGCGCTACCGTCGTCAGCTTTGATGTGAAACATTGGATAGCGTTCATAATTGACATTGTTGATTGCAGCCCAAACGTTAAATGCTTCGTGTTCTTTGGTAAGCATGTCATCAGCGAACCTCTGAAGTTCGGTTTTATCATAATATTTATAATCGACAGGTACTGACATATACAAAATGGTATCACGATTATAAAAACCGTATTGACTAATATCTACACCTTTTTCTGTCAAATCATTTTGGAAGTACTCGATAAAACTAGCCATTTGGTCAGCGGTAACATCTTTAGGTCCATCTGAAGAACTTGATTCTTTAGTTTCGCTTTTAGATTCTTTTTCTTCTGAAGAACTAGATTCTTTTGAAGCTTTTTCCTCACGTTGTGGGTTAGACAAGTCTGAACTACTGCTGGTTTTAGTCTTGGTCTTGGTTTTGGTTTTCGGCTTAGAAGAGGACGTTTGGGCAGTCTTAACTGGTTCTGTCTTTGTTTCCGGGGCAATACCAGTTATTTCAAAAAACTTACCAAGTACAGCCAAACCTAATATGACAACAACCCACTTTTGCCAACGCTTTAAATTTTTCCATTTACTCAACATTTTTCAGTCTCCTTTAGTTTTAGATATTCGTTTTTTACAAAAGTCTCATCACAAATCGTGGTGAGATTATATTTTTCCATGAAGTGTATATAGTTGAAATCATCAAGATTTTCATTTTTCAACAACTCATGGATCATATTTCTATTTGCTTGAGCTTCATATTTCTCTCGTAGGCGCTCATAGTCTTTGGAATTGTGCTCTAGATGGCCTAATTCATGCAAAATGACCTTCAAACGTATTTCTGGGGCTAAATCCTTATTGATATAAACCACCCTGTTTATCGGGTCGATAAAGCCGTTTCTGGGCCATTCGAGAGAACTAAACTCGCAGATAGAGACATTGAATCGCTCAAGCAATTCATTTTCAGTCATAGCTTCCTCGTATCGGTTTCTATAAAAAACAAAAGAGCCAATTCAACAAACGAACCGGCTCTTTTTAGACGTTTTGTTCCCTTACACTTGCGCACGCACAAGCCATAGGGCGCTGAACTTAATCAGTCTTCCACTAAAAATAGTTTACAAAATGTTTTACTTATTGTCAATGATTTTACAAAAAATAGTAAACATTTTAACCAGTTCTGGCGTTTTTGTGTAATCAGATGCATACCTTTGCATTCGGTCAATAAGATTTTGGATCTTTAAACCTTGATGATATTGAACCGCAGTGGAACAGTAGGCATTCGATAAGGCAATGAGTGAAAGAAGGTCATTCACTTTGCGGTATTGACGATATTTGAGAACGCCCTTTTGTCTAGCAAACGTATTAACTACGGCATTAACTCTATTCAATTTTTCGTCATCTCTGAATACATTTACCATCAGGACATTATTGTGAGCGCAAGCGTTTCTGAGATGTCTTGAGTTATCACCCAATGTCACAGCCTTTTGAAGAGAGCTGGGCCTATACTTATCAAAATAAAGTCCTACTAATTTTAACAAGCAGCCATAATCCATGTGCTCCATCAACGCCCAAATCGGGATATCAGACCCACGTTTTAGAAACATATCCTTTTGATATCGAGATTGTCTGAACCGATTATAGGTGCTGTTATAGTATGTTGGGTAATTGACAGCGAATTCCTGAACAATTGTATAACCATCTTCATCAGGATTGTTAGTAATTAACCTAGATAACTCGACTTTTATAAAATGTTCAACATTAATAGCAATATCCAGAAGCGTGTCTCGCAAATACATATCAATTGTGGCTAGATCTACAAGATGCTGAAAATCAAGATGTTGATACTTCCCGTTTTTCTTTTTAAAATTTTTTCGAAAAGCAGAGACTTTATAGTAGTAATTGTTCTTTTCTAAAAAAGTAATAGCTTTACCTTTAGACATAAGTTCAAAACTAACCCCATTGTTGTCAAGCAAAGTAACTAAATCTCTATAAGATTGTTTGGGTTTGCGAACCATCACACATCCCCCTTACTACTCATGTATCCCGCAATGATGCCGCGAATGGCACGTCTATCATCATCGGTTAGCGGTTTGCCATCGAACATCATGGCGTTTTCTATGATATTATCGATGTCGTGGGCGTTGGTCTGTTGTTCCTCAGTGGTTTCTGGGCCGTCTCCAAAAAGAATGTAATCTGTCGAAGTCCCCAAAGCTTGAGCTAATTTTACAATCTTTGTCCCCGTTGGAATACTAGCACCGCTTTCCCACTTTGAAATAGTTGAGTCAGACTTATACCCTAACATTTTCGCTAGCTCAAGTTGACTAATACCCTTGCTAGCTCTCAAACTTTCAATTCTGCTTCCTCTTTGTTTATTCAAATCCATATCTTTCTCCTTGCTGTTTATATTAATATTATATAGTAGACTTTCCTAATTTTCAAGTTGATTTATAAAAAAACTAAAAAAACTTGAAAAAAAATCAACAAAACTGTTGACATTGAATTTAATTCAAGTTATAATGTGTTTGTAAGTTAGTTAGAGAGGAGGAACAAAATGACAAAAACAGTTCCAAAGATTACAATCAAAGAACTTCGTGCCCGCCATAATCTGACACAAGAAGAATTCGCTAAAAGCGTTGGTACATCAGCTCAAACGGTCAGCGCTTGGGAGAAAAATGTACTTTCTATTTCCCCTAAGAACATGGTAACCATTTGTAATAAATACCACATTCAATCGTCTGACTTATATGGTGTCTGATATTTTTTTACAGCAAAACTTGAATAAAATTCAAGTTAAACATTAAGAAAGGAATAATCAATGAACGAATTAATTAATGTTACGTTAAACGAAAACAATGAACCTGTCATTAGCGCAAGACAGCTTCACGAAACATTAGAAATTAAAACCGAATACAAAAAATGGTTCAAACGAATGACAGAGTATGGATTCGCTGAAAACGAAGACTTTGTTAAGGTGACCCAAAAATGTCTCACCTCTTCAACTGGGCAAAATATTACCGACCACATCATCAAGCTAGACATGGCGAAAGAAATCGCAATGATTCAGCGGACGGATAAAGGTAAAGAAGTTCGAAAATACTTCATCCAAGTTGAGAAGGATTTCAACAGCCCAGAAAAAATCATGGCTAGAGCGTTGCTAATGGCTGATAAGAAGGTCCATAAGTTAGAAGCACAAATCGAAGCTGACCGTCCTAAGGTGCTATTTGCTGACGCTGTCAGTGCTAGCAAGTCTTCTTGTCTAATTGGTGAGCTGGCCAAAATCTTGAAACAGAATGGGATTGATATCGGTCAAAACAAGCTCTTTCAGTGGCTACGCACTAACGGCTATCTAATCAGTCGTCGTGGGGATTCTTGGAATCAACCAACGCAAAAGAGCATGGATTTAAAGCTGTTTGAGTTGAAAAAGACAAATATTAATCACGCTGATGGCCATACAACTACCAACACGACAACTAAGGTTACTGGCAAGGGCCAACAGTATTTCATTAACAAATTCCTTAATCAAGAACGGCTAACGGTTTAGAAAGGGTCAAACATGAATCACATTCAAGATATTATCGAGTTCATGCAAAAAGGCCGTCCAATCCCTGAATGGGACTTCACGACCTACATGTTCTTTACATTCTCAATGCTTGTTGGAATCCTTATCTTGCTTCCTATTCGCTTTGAGAACTCTTTTGGAAAGAGACCAGAAGGCACCAAAGATAGGGACGCTAACGAAGGACATTAAATTTCCAAATTGAGTATCAGACAGAACAATCAAGCAGTTTCTCAAAACGAGGAATCCAAAGATAGGCAAAGTGATGACAAAGCTATAAGTTATATCACCGTCTTTCTCAAACTTGAAAAAGAGCAGAATGTCATGGATATAGCTTAACGCTAACATCGAAATGAATAAAGCGATACCAATCACTAGGCATAGATACGTCCAATTGATGTCGGCCAGCCTAGTCAAGGCTGAATGGCTATCTGGTGTTATACAGTGGAATTCAATGTACAGCAACCCAACGAACAACAGAAAAGCAGATATTTCAGATTTATTCTTCATGTCAAAACCTCGTTTTTATTAACTATTATAGCAAATGGAAAGGAGCAAAAATGAACGAACTAGAAAGAACAGCCCTCAATGAAATACTAAGGACTGTGACATATATTGCTGAGAAGTTGGATGAACTAGATTCTAAGATTTCTTCGAACGATTCACAAGTTCTTGAGCATCAAGAAAGTTGAGTTTCATCTCCATGTAGTGAATAACTCCATGCAGGTAGTTCTTTAGGTCTGTAAAATCTTTGTCGGGATTGTTTCTGTAGTAATGACCTTCGTCATTGCCAATATAAGCAGATGCAAGAGCGAATGTTTTAAGATCTTCATCCTTAATATATTTTTCAATAACTTGTTTTAGCGACATTTTAATGATTTTATCTTCATCATCGGGATTGGTAACGATGGAGAAATCTTTAACGAAAAACTCAAGTGCCTTTCGATATCCTATACCTGCAATGTGGTCTAATTGTTCATACTCGGCTTTCAGTGCTTGGACATAGATTTGCTTGCCGATTGGAGAAACCATCTCTACATCGTCAGATATAGGTATATCGCTTGGAAGATTAGGAATTACTTTGATGTGTTTAATTTCGTATGTTCTGTCGTATGAATTGAGCAAATAAGCTATAAATTCCTCTGCCCAGAAGTGCTTACAGCCTAAGCATCTAAATGTTAATACCAAATGTGTTTCATCTTCTGTGAGAGGGAAATAAGAAGAATTTACAAGATCTGGATTGGTTGGTTTTTTACAAATTGGGCAGATGTCTTCAACGGTTACAGGTCTAGAAACAGAAGAGCTTATTTTTGCTTGAAATATCATAATTCTTCTCCAATCGTTTTTATTGTCTCTATTATACAAAACTTAGAAAGGAAAAGTAAATGCAAGAAATAACCTACAAACCAGTCGGGGTTAACGAAACGGCCGAGTGGGGAGACTACGAACACCTCATGCAACGATGGGAAGGTCTAGGAAAATCGATGGCAAAAAACCTCATTCGAGAAATGAGGGATAACAAAGATTTTCGAGACTATGTATTCAACCCAACGCACAAACTGGTTTTCATCAACTATGAAGGGTTTAAGTCCTTCATCGAGTGGAAAACTAGAAACAGATTCAAATAGCATCAATATCCCAACCGTAGCAGTGAGCTAGCGAAGCAAAAAAATAATTATCCTTTTTTAAACAATATCAACAAAAAGCCTACCAAGTGGCTAGCGGTAAGTACGTAAACATATCATTAACGATAACTCCTAAATTTAAATGCTTCGTTAGCTTGTTGGTGCGGTTGGGAAAGAGGAGACACAGTTGAACAACTACAAGAAATCAAGGAGAAACAACATGAGGCCGACAAGATGGCCGTATTCACGGCAAGTAACAAAAACCCCTAGCGAATTGCTAGAGAAATGGGTTAAAGCCAGAGAAGCATTTTATGCCAGCGTTGAGCAAGAGCGCATATCTGCTTTAAAACGGTTGGATGAAGCTGCTTATCGTGTTGAGAAAGTTGATCATTCAATTCAGCAACTCGGTTCTTGAGTTTAGAAATCTTTGCATTAAGCTTATCAACTTCTTGAAGCTTGAATGAAGTTTCAAGATCAACTGCTTGAGCTTTGAGTAATTCATCAACAAGTTTGACGATAGCATCAGAACCGCCCGCAAATTCAGTTAGTGCCTTGTCAGCTGCTTGTTTAAATGCATCGAATTGTTCGCTCATAATTCCACCTCCCTTCATTTGGGATAACTCAATTGTATCACGAAAGGAAATAAACAAATGAAACCATCAAAACTATTTAGCTGGATTTGGTCTAGCAAACAAAATGAACAAGTAGAAACATTCGTAATTAAGCGTCATCAAATGGTTGACGAAAAAGCACGCATTTACAATAAAGCTCACGGACTGCCGTTAGATCAGCTAGTAGGGTGACATCATGAAGCTACTAAAGAAATTACTAACCAAAAAGAAAAACAAGCAGCAAGAGCCATTCTTTGAGTGGGTGGAAACGTCTGAAGAAAAGAGCGAAAGGCTCAAGCAGAAATATAGCAAATAGCAACATCTTTCAGCGTGCAGCCATGACCCTGCCGTGGAGTGTAATTTATACCTTTCCCCAAAAAAATCTTTACTAAATTACTTTTTTCCTAATATTCCCATTTACAGTCTAACAAAACATTGAAATATTCTGCGGTGGGGCTATGGGTGCACGTTGAGAGCACTAAAAAAGCACAGGTAAGGGCCTGTGCAAGAAAAACATCTATACAAGGAGTATACCATGAAAACATCTAAAATTACAACACTTTCAGCAATCGTAATCGCTACAGCTTTTCTTGGCGGGGCAGTAGTTCATGCTGACGAAACACAAGCGACTAGCAACACTTACACAGAAGTAGCTGGGAAAATCACAGTAACACCAATTCAACAAACTGAACAGCTCACTACAGCAGTTGACAATGCCAAGGCTGCTGGAGTGACCGTTGAAACTGGTAATACAGTTAACAACCTTACTCAAGATCAAGCGGCAAACGCAATGAATGAAAAAGCTAACGAAATTAATTCAGTAGTTAGTCAATACAACGCTGAAAAACAAGCTTACGCAGACGCTCAAACTAAATATGAAGCTGACAAAGCTAAATACGTTGAAGACAAGGCTGCTTATGAAAAGAACATGGCAGAAGCAGAAGAAAACACCAAGAAAGAAGGTAATCTCTCAGAAGTAGCCGAGCAAGGTTTGGTATACAACAACGCAAGCGAACCAAACGCAACTCACGAAGTAATCCGAGGCAATGTTGTTAATGAAAAAGAAGTGCAAGACGCTGCCAAAGCTGCGGAAGTTGGTGACAAGGACTATTTGGTTAACACTGTCCTCAATCCAGATAGCGAATTTATCAACGGTGGTACTTATGTAGCCCTAAAAGCTGGCGAAACTACCACAGTTCGCTATGAAGGACTTGAAAACAGCACCTACAATGGTCAAAAGATTGCTGCCGTAGAGTACGATTACACATCGAACGTCGACACTTACGCAATTCTATACAATGACCCAACGATCACAATCGGTCTTATGAATTTCAGCAAGGCTATTGACGTAGCTACTAACGTTCGATTCTATGATGCTAACAAACAACTCATTACATTGACCAAAGATGCACTGTTTGGGTTTAATTCTCTAAACCGTGGGAAAGGTGAGCTCTACGATGACAAGGTTGAATATGTTTCAAACGAAGCAGGGTTTATTACAATCAACGGTTCAACAATCGTAAACCACGAAGGGAATAAAGCATACGCTGATAGCTCAAATGACGAAAGCGTTATTGGCGAATGGGACAGCTTCGACAGCTCTAACTTTTACAAGGGAGGCATCGTAGGACTTACCAAAGACGGTAAAATGAGTTTCCACTTCGGGAATGATGGCCGTGTTTGGCAATGGTTCGCTATCAACTCAACCATTCCGGTTTCAACACTCCCAATCAAACCAGTTGAACCAGTAGCGCCAACTATCGAAGAACCAACAGCCCCTACTGTTAAGGTCGACAAATACGAAAACATTTCAGCTACACCAGTTGAAACACCAACAGACGAAACGCCAGAATTTAACAGCGGTATCGTTCCACTTGACCCACCAGTCGTAGAAATTCCGGAATTCCAAGGTGGTATTCCAGGTATTCCGGAAGAACGTGAGTTGCCACCATTCGAGGGCGGAGTAGTACCTAATGATGCGCCAATTTTGGACTTGCCAGAGCTTGAAATTCCAGTAGAGCCAGAAAAACCTAGCACGCCAGAAAAAGCCCCTAAAACGAGCGTAGAGCGTCCTAATAATAAAGTGGCACAATCTACCACAGTGTCTTATAAGTTCGATTCTGAGCCGTCTGAGGTGGCAAATACGCCCGTTTACAGAGCTACCTTGCCTAACACTGGTGAAAAAGAAGGCATTGCTAGCACACTTGGACTTGTAGTGATTGCCGCTGGCATTACTGGACTTACTCTTGGATTCAAAAAACGCAATAAATAATTAAATAGCAGTAGTGGTGGGAGGGTAGGTATTAAAAAAGCACCCTTGGAAAAATCCAAAAGGTGCAACGTTCATCAAAACGATTTACTTGATTATAACACGTAACGAGTCCAATAGTCAACCAATAGTGGACAGTTCGAGACATTAAACAAAAGGGAGGTGAAAGGATGAAGAAACACAATAAAATCAAAGAAGAAGAGCTTGTTAGACAAAATTTTTTCATGACACCATACGCCTTGTATCGCAACCCAGTATACAAAGGCTTGTCAAATGATGCCAAAACCTTATACGCCTTGATGTTGGATAGGGTTAATCTATCCGTTAAAAATCGAGGTGACTGGACAGACGAAAATGGCGAGGTATATTGCTATTTCACAGTCGAGAGTGCTATGGAATTTCTGGAAAAAAGCAAACAATATATTATCAAGCTAAAAAAGGAACTTCACGACTTTGGTCTGTTATTAGAGGTCAAACAAGGTTTGAATAAACCTAACAGAATATACCCTCTAAAGATTGATGTTTCAAGGAGGTACTCAGAGAAGACTTCCGGAAGTATAAAAAACATTAGGAAGTCCCCGATAGGTACCCCCGGAGGTACTTGTCAGGAACTTCTAGAGGAACACGAGAGGAACTCTAACCATACTGAGTTAAACCATACTAATATAAACCATACTGAGACACCGTCAGCAGCAGATAGTGGTAACACTTTATATAGTATAGGAGCTGAAAATAATTCTGTTACTGCTGATTTCAATATCTTCGATTACTATCAAAATCGCATTGGTCTCTTAGATGGATTCCAACTCCAACAGATTGAAGCCTACCAAGCTATTGAAGGGATGGAAACAGAATTAATCAAGATTGCTATTGATAAAGCAGCGGACAATTCCAAACGCTCTTTTAACTATGTCAACTCTATCTTAAAATCTTGGGCACAAAATGGAATCAAGACAGTCGCTCAGCAAACTGAGGAACAACGAAATTTTGAGGGACGAAAGAATACTGACGATCAACCCGTTAAATTCGGCCCAGCTTGTAGCAAGTATTGAGGTATAGCTTATGAGTTTAGAGCAAACAGCCAAGCAAATGCGAAGGCAGTACATGAAGCCTAGCGATAAATACTGCGACAAGCATAATCGGCACTATGTCACAATCCAGCTCCCAAACAGCAAGCCATACACTGTATGTGAGTTTTGCCATCGTGAAGAGCAAGAACAACAGAATGCTATTAAAGCACAAGAGCAGTATGAGCGTGAACAAGAGCAAAAGCGTTTATACTTCCTCAAAGATTTCAGTTTACTGGATGATGACTTAAAGAGTGCCAGCTTCGACAATTACATGGCTAACACTAGAGAGCAAAAAGAGGACTTGAAGAATGTTCGAAGTCAACTCAGAGGCTATCTAGACGGTCAAGAGTATAACATCGTACTCATTGGTGATACTGGTGTCGGTAAGAGCCATCTAGCTTATTCAGCACTCAAGGCTTTGTCTGATCACACGAAAAAGATGGGGCTATTCATCAACATCGTTGACCTATTAGCCAAAATCAAAGAAGATTTCAGCCTTGAAGCTGAGTATATCAGACGCATTTCTGAAGCTGAATGGTTGGTGCTGGACGATGTCGGCACTGAAAAAGTGACAGAATGGTCAAACGGTATCTTGTACAGTATTCTGAACAAACGTACCAAGACTATCATCACGACCAACTTAAGCCCACGGGACATCATGGGCACTTATGGCAAGCGTGTGTATTCCAGAATTTTCAAAAAGACAGGACTTGGAACTACGAACGAGCACGTTTACCAATTCAAGACACAACAAGACAAGAGGATGATGCTTTGACAGAAACAGAAGTTAAACTAAAGCTCTTTGAGGACTACGAGCGTATTCATGGCCTGGTGTTCTCGAAAGAGCATAAACAGAAAATGATGGACGAGCTAGATTTATACTCGTTTATCAGCAAAATCAACGAATATATGTATTTTGCTAAGGAATCAACGCAGATTTTTAGCACACATTGTTAAACCCCTCTAAAATCGATTTTAAGGCGTGTGTTTTGCTCGGTGGTATAAATAGACTACGACACCGTTAAAATGGCAATACGCCCCCTTAAAATGCGAAATAAGGGTATTTAAAACAAAAAGGAAGAAAGAACATGACAAATCAACTTGCACACAAGGACTTTTTCAACACACCAGCAGTCAAACAGAAATTTCAAGAGGTGTTGAATGGAAACGAGCGACAATTTACGGCCAGTCTATTGTCAATCGTGAACAACAACAATCTTCTAGCACGAGCTAGCAACACCTCAATCATGACAGCGGCAATGAAAGCAGCAGTTTTAAACTTGCCTATCGAGCCAAGTTTGGGCTTTGCGTATATCGTGCCATACAAACAAGATGCACAGTTTCAACTTGGATATAAGGGACTTATCCAGCTAGCTATCCGCTCTGGTCAGTTTAAAGCTATCAATTCTGGCAAGGTCTACAAAGCACAATTCAAATCGTATGATCCGCTATTTGAAACATTGGACATTGATTTCACTCAGCCGGAAGACGAAGTCTATGGCTACTTTGCAACGTTTGAACTTGTGAACGGCTTTAAAAAGCTGACTTTCTGGACGAAAGAGCAAGCAGAAAGCCACGGAAAACGTTTTTCAAAGACTTACGCAAGAGGGCCTTGGTCAACAGATTTTGACGCTATGGCTCAAAAGACTGTACTCAAGAGCATTTTGAGCAAGTACGCCCCACTATCGACAGAAATGCAAGAGGGTCTTATCTCAGATAATCAAACTGAGGAAGTTAAGACTGACCCTATCGATGTTACACCAAAGAATGAGGGCACCAAAACACTTTTAGGCGACCTCATGAGCGATGAAGCTGAAACTGAACCAGATAGAAGCGTAGACGCCGAAACTGGTGAAATCATCGAAGAAGTCAGCTTGTTTGAAGGTGATTCAACCAAAATCAAAGAGGTAGAAAATGACTGAACTAACAATTTTGACGGATGATAATTACTACTCTGACAAAACCTATATGTCTGTAAGTCGTTTCAAGGAATACATAAAATGTGAAGCGAGAGCTAAAGCGATTGATGATGGTGTTTGGGATGATGAACGAGATCAAAAACCTCTACTCTTTGGCAACTACGTCCATAGCTACTTTGAAAGTGAAGAAGCTCATGAGAGATTCAAAGAGGACAACAAAAAAGCCTTGTTCTCTAGTCGCAAGCCTTATGGGTTGCTGTCAGATTTCAAACTTGCTGAAAAAGTTATCGAAACACTCAAGGATGACACACTTTTTAACAATCTCTACCACGGCAAAAAAGGCGATAAGGTCGAAAAAGAAAAGATTGTCACTGGATTCATTGCTGGCGTGCCATTCAAGGGTAAATTGGACAGCATCAACTTTTCAAAGGGCTATGTGGTCGATTTGAAAACCATGAAATCTATCTGGACTAAAGAATGGTCAGAGGAATTGCATGCCAAAGTACCAACGGCAGTCAATAACATTCTAGGGTTTCAATACCATGTCCAATTAGGGACTTATTTGGAGCTGCTACGACAAATGGACTATCCAACATTCAAACCATTTATCGTGGCGGTTTCGAAAGAAAAACAGCCAGATAAGGAAATTATTGAGCTAACGGAAGAATGGCTAGAAGAAGGGCTTGACTACATCACTAAGCACGCTCCAAGAGCCTATCAAGTAGCACTTGGAAATGAAGAACCTAAGAAGTGTGGTCATTGTGATTATTGCAAATCTCAAAAGAAACTGCATGAGGTTCTAACACTGGACGATTTCTTAAATCGTGAATAAAGAAAGGGGAAATCAAATGATCAATTCAGTTTGTCTTGTTGGAAGATTAACCAGAGACCCAGAACTAAAATACACTGGGAACAATATCGCAGTCGCATCATTCAGCCTTGCCGTTAACCGAAACTTCAAGGACGCTAATGGCGAACGTGAAACAGATTTTATCAATTGCGTTATCTGGAGACAACCAGCCGAGAATTTGGCTAATTGGGCTAAAAAAGGCGCATTGATTGGCATTACTGGACGCATTCAGACCCGCAGCTACGAGAATCAGCAAGGTCAACGTGTATACGTGACCGAGGTTGTCGCTGAGAACTTCCAAATGCTAGAGAGCCGTGCAGCGCGTGAAGGTGGGAATGCAAATCTAGGCAATACATCGGGAGCATTTGGCAATGACAACGGCTATGCAGGGCCTTACGGTCAGCAAGCACCGCAACAGCAAGGGCCGAACTTTGCAAGAGAGAGCGGGCCTTACGGGAACTCAAACCCTATGGATATTCAAGATTCAGACCTACCCTTCTAAGGTGAAGCTATGAAGATGATTTTAAACATCGAGCCTAAACCTCAGACAAGGCCACGATTCAGCAAGTTCGGAACGTATGAAGACCCAAAGATGAAGGCATGGCGTAGACAATGCTCACAGCTTATCGAGCAAGAATACGATGGACAATTCTTTGACGGGCCTATTTCAGTGAATGTCGTGTTTTACATGAAAGCTCCTTTGAATATTTCAAAAAAGCCCACGCCTAAAGCGAGAGCTAAAACGTGGGATATGTTTAAACGGTTCATGTCTGAAAGTCTTTGGCATATCAGAAAACCCGACCTTGACAATCTAGTTAAAGCGCTCTTTGATAGCATTTCAAACGCCGGATACAACAAAGTTGATAAGAAGGGCATCGTTTGGACGGATGACAGTATTGTTTGTGAGCTTAAGGCACAGAAGCGATACAGCAACAATCCACGCATTGAGTTTGAGATTAAGGAGCTGGGGTACGCCAGTGTACGCAAGGCGTACCAGTGAAACGAAAGGAAGGAGATTGGTTGAGCTATGAAATATAAAGTAATCGTCTATTACGACAATATGGAAGACAGTACACACGTTTTCCACGATAAGAACGAAGCTATCAACGAATTGGACCGTTTGAGAGGTGTTAAGTATCGCAATTCAAGGATGTATACAGTGGAAATGGTGGAATGTGATGGCAATTAAAACACGAGAGTTTTCAACGGAAACAGGCGATGAATTAGATATTGGTATGCTTATTAACTTATTTTTGTCGTCTGGTTATGTTGATGAATTAATTGATATTAAATATCAAACAGTAGCGTTAGATATGCACGGTATGTATACCATTCGAACATCAGCACTGATTATTTACAAGGAGTTAGATTAAATGACAAAAGATGAAGCAGTACAGAAACTATCAACAGTGGGACGCATTTCAATGTCCTACGCCGAAGACTTATATGATTCGTTCTTTGAGAAACCAGTAGTGAAACAGTACGTGGCGGATTGGTATGAGGAACACAAGGATGGTTTTGAAGTAAATCTATTTAACTGTATCTACGAAGCTGTTGAAAATTATGCCGGAAGCTCTTCAAATGAATTTGAGAATTGGTTGATGTCCAAAGAACTCGAAGTAATCCAAACCCTCGTCAACATGCACCAATTTGGCTATGAGGTCGAGAAAGAGCCTAGATATGCAGTCAGCATCAAAGGAATTAAGGTAGATAAGGGCTTTTTGAACTATGACAAATTTTCAAATACGTGGTCTTTTGAAGACGACGATACTGGAGTCGATAGATTCAGAGCAATCCACACCCGCAAAGAGTTAGAAAAAGCAGGGTTTGGTGAAGTGTTTGACAATCCGATGTTTGAAATCGAGGAGGTGGAATAATGAATCTGGCAGACGTACAGAAAGCAGAAGAAATTAGACAACGGATTAAGCAGTTGGAAAACTTTATCAACTACAAACGGTCACCTCTTGACAAAGTTTTGATTATAAAGCAAGAGCCAAAATTCAAGCTGGCAATTAAAACGAGATTCTTTTTTGATGAAAAAACTATGGAAATAACATCGGAAAGTTTATCAGACGCTATCAAGAAAGCGTTGAAGCAAACAATTGAAGACTTAAAAACACAATTAGTAGATTTAGGCGTTGAAGTTGACGAGGTGGAATAGGTGAACGAGAAGTTTGTTTTAGAATTAAAGAAATTGTTGAATTGTTTTCCTGGCTCATACATCAATCACAATCTCGAAGTGATCCTTATTCCAAAAACCAATACCTATTTCTCTCTCGTGGGATGTGGCACAAAGAGAGATATAGTTGCAAAAGTCTTGATGTGGTGTACTGGAGATATTTCAGAAGGTTGTCCTTACGAATACCACAAACGAAATATTAGATTTTATGTCGAAAACAAAGAGCGACTAGAGAAATACCTTGATAAAAAAATAAATGTTGATGTTATTTATCAAAAACTTGGGAACGGAATTAACAAAGAATTGACTTATCAATTCATAGATAGTGATTTTGATATGGATTTATTGTACGAGGAGGTGGAATAGATGGATTTATTAGAGTTAAAAAAAGCAGAAGAGATTAGACGGCAGATTGTAGAATTAGAAAGATTTATCAGCTATAAACCGTCATTTTTTGACACAATTTTTATTACAAGAAAGCCAAAATTCACGCTGGGAATTAAACGGAGTTTCCTTTTTGGCGAACAAACTATGGAAATAACATCAGAAAATTTATCGGACGAAATCAAAGATGTATTGAAACAAACGGTCAAAAATTTAAAGACACAATTAGTAGATTTAGGTATTGAGGTTGATGAGGTGGAATAGATGGCTAAATTTATCGAAGTTGAAACGTATTTTCAAGGACATTCCCATATTGAAATTTTGAATATAGACGACATCGGGCATATAAGTGTTGGGCTAAACCTTATCTTTTTGAAAACTCCATACGCAGACGGCTCAAACATGGCAAGAGTATCGTCTGAAACTATCGAGAAATTAGAAAAACTTTTAGAAGTGGTAGAGGTGGAGTAATGGCCAAATTTATCGAAGTAAAACCTTTTAATTTTGGCGGCGAGCAACATAGAATTTTGATCAATGTTGAAAAAATCGACTATGTCCAAGAGCTAGAAAGGGGTGTGACATCGATACATCTATCGGATGTCCCACTAAATTATTTTGGCGAGAAAGATTTATTCCCAAAATCTCTACATGTAGCAACGCCGTATGAAATTGTATTGGGCGACATAATGAAAGAAGCAATTAAAAATGAACAGACTTAAACAATTAAGGGAATTAAAGGGGATGACTCAACAAGAGTTGGCTGATTTGGTTGGAGTTACCAAGGGGGCGGTTATCCACTGGGAAAAATACGGTTTTAGTAGTGCAGATAAACTCCAAAAGTTAGCCGGTACTTTCGGTGTATCTGTTTCATATCTGCTAGATTACGACACTGACAACACATTTACAGAATTAATTACTAAAGTCAACGAATGGGCTATCAGTCACGGATTGGATAAGGGTAATCCCAAAACACAGTGGATGAAAGTCACGGAAGAAGTCGGGGAAATCAGAGACGTATTTCTGAGACCGTCTGATTTTGAAAACCCAGAATGGTCGCTAAAAGACGCCATAGGGGATTCTATCGTAACGCTGATTGTTCTATGTCTACAATTAGGGTACGACGTAGAAGAGTGCCTCACAATTGCCTATAACGACATTAAAGACAGAAAAGGAGTGATGATTGATGACAACTTTGTCAAGGAAACCAAAAAGAGATAACCAACTAGGCATAGCTACTGCCCTACTGGTTATCTCCTTAGCTATCAACATTGGTAC
>ERZ773267.422-NODE-422-length-28669-cov-13.865066_pt1 | contig 28669 bp, 22 predicted proteins | sample MGYA00511959_ERZ773267 | MGnify/ENA primary metagenome ERZ773267 (study PRJEB29015, sample SAMEA2738165) | human oral metagenome | biome: human oral; feature: human-associated habitat; material: saliva | place: China | collected 2240 ... | reverse complement strand
TTGGATCTTTCAACGTTGCTGTTCCGTCTTCTCCTACTGTTACTTCTTTACCTGGATTCTTCGCTTTGACTTTGTCTTCCACTTGTTTTTTCTCTTCTTGAGTTAAGTGCGCTTTGTCTTTTACTGGAACTTTTTCGTCTGGTTTCACTGGTGTGAAGTCTTGGTTGACTGATGTGAAGTCTTTTGGTTGTGCCGTTACAGTAGTTGGTTCTGATGGATGACTATCACCTTTTGTAGCTGTAGCTGTTACCTGACTTCTATCTTTAACCCCCTCAGCTGGAATTAACAACGTTCCTGTTCTTGAATCAACAGTTACACCTGCTGGCTTATCTGATGAACTCCATGTTCCATTTTTAGCCTTAACTACGGTTACAGTTTTATTTTGTTCTTTCTCATCAGTGTAATTAACCGTAACTTTATCTGCATCCCCTGTTGGTGTCACTGTTACAGTTCCGTCTTTTGGTGCAGTTGCCGTTGGTGGTGTTGGTTTAGAATCACGCACTTTGAAGACTTTAGAAGCATCTAATCTATCTGTACTATCGTCTTTATAGGTCACAATCACATTATTGCCATTAACTGTTACAGACTTAATTTTATCACTAAAGGTTGGATTAGCTTGTTTTACAGCATTCTCAATTTGAGTCGCATCTGCATTGTCTAGTAATAACGGTGTGCTTGGGGCCTGCGCATCATATTTAAATGTTTGAGGCTTCCATACAAATCGAATGCGTCCAGGAGCTCCTACATCATTAGCATGACCTACATGCTCATAGTTGGTATTTCCACTTGGATCTTCTGCAAATAAGTATCGTGAAATTTGCCCACTTTGTTCGTTAAATTCACCCTTAGGAATCTCACCAGTTACCTTAAGAATAGCTGGAGAATTTTGGCTTGCTGGTGTATCAGTGTGAATTTTAGTAGCGCTCAAGTAAAGTGCTGATCGAGTTTTCCCGTTCAAGTATGAATCTTCTGTACCTAGCCCCTGTCTATTATCAGCAGCAAACGCTAGATGCAATTTAGAAATCTTGCCAGAATTATCCCAAGCTTTTAATGTAATATCATTATTCTCTCCAGAATAAACATAAATTTCTTGTCTAGCTGGATTATCATAAGGAATTTCAACTGTTGGTTTAATCTTATCATTTGATTCAACTAATTTATCTCCTGATATTTGATGTGATATTCTTGATTTAGGATCAGTTACAGTGGCAGTACCATTAGTTGATACCTGTACTTCTTTACCAGGATTAGCATCTGAAACTTTTTTCTTAACCTGATTAACCTCATCCGGTGTTAAAGAAGTTACTTTGGTAACAGGTGTCTTAGAAGGAACTTTTGGTGTGAAATCTTGGAAAGTAGCAACTTTAGCATCACTTGGTTGTGATATATTTCCTGCTTCATCTGTTGCTTTAGCTGTAACATTACCTTTCGGAATTTCCTTAGTCGGATCGATAAACGCTTTACCTCTTGCGTTAGCAACACCGTGACCTAGTTCTTGATCTCCGTGGTCATAAACAACAACTGAAGCACCTGGTTCTGTATCTACTTCGATTTGAGTTCTAGTTCCAGCTTTATCAGTCAAGTTAGTTGGAATCGTTGGCTTACCTGGAGCTACATTATCTAGAACAACATTACCAGTTAATTTTGCATTACCTTTTTGAATAGAACCTCTTCCTTGATGATCATAGTCAATATCTCCATTACTACCTACAGTAACTTCTGATTTATTAATACCTGGATTTGCCTTTTCATACGCTGTTTTAACCCTTTCTTTGTCTGCTGGAGTTAAACGATTAATATCTTTTACAGGTACTTTTTCTCCTCTATTATGTAGTACATATTGATTAGCTTCACCTGATGATCTTATTCCTGAAGCTACCGTAATATCTTTATTTTCTGCAGTAGCTTGAATTCTATCTAGTGTTTCAAATCTTGTACCTGATGGCAATTCAAATGTTACACTTCCATTTGAATTTGGTGAAATTCGTACATTCGCAGCATTTTCTAACGTCTTATAACGACCAGAACCTTCTTTTTCAATTTTAACTTTTTTCCCTTGAATAACTGCAGAGATAATATCTGCTCTACCTTGAGGCGTAATAGTTACGCTTGTTGAACCATGATTAGGTTGCTGAATAACTAAGTTTTGTGGAGCGGGTACTGTAGCTTGTTTTGCAACACTTGCATCTGTTGTATTATCACGATTATCAGTTGCTTTTGCTGTTACATTTCCATTTGGAATCGGTCTTGTAGGATTAATAGTAACTCGACCATTTCCATCTGCCGTACCTTCTCCCAATTCATGCCCTGAGTGATCATAAAGTTTTACTTTAGAACCTGGATCTGCTGATACAGTTATAGGTGTTTGAGTATCCGCCTTATCAACTAGTGATGTTTCTATTACCGGACGTTTTTGAATAGTATATGATGAAGCTACTTTGTCCACTGACTTATCAGGATAAGTAATAGTAACATTCCCTTTTTTATCTACTGAATAAGTTGCCTGATCTAATAATGCTCTGTATGCTGCATCTGTATATGTTCTATTGTTTTTCTCTTTAATCGCCGCAATGATTTTTTCTTTTTCTGGAGTACTTACAGCATTTGGATTTTCTACTGTAATTTTTTTATCAATAGAAATATCATATTTTTTCGCTACTTCAAGGACGGTAATATCCAACTGTACAGTTTTAGTTTCTGATGGATTTTCTCTACTAACTCGTCCCGCTCTTGCTTTCCCTGTAACAGCATAAAGAAAACCGTTGGTTCCTAGAGGTTGATCCATAGCTATCGTTCCCCTAGTGTAAGCTGTCATAACCTTTGTTTTATCATCACCTGCTGATGTTCTAAATTGTCCTGTATGCACAATTCCTTTAAATGAATACGGATCATTTGCTATCCAGAACTTCTCAATAGCGTTAGATGCTGCTGTAATCGTAACATCAACAGTATCACCACGATAAGCTACTATATTCGTCTTGCTAATTAAGATTTGAGTATTAGTTGGCTGAGCTGGTTTTTTGTGATCGCCTGGTCCCTCACTTGGAACAGTTTTTGTAACATTCACAGGGGCACTTTTTGCTGATTCTTTTCCTCCAGCTGGTGTTGAAGTCGCTCTAATTTGCCCTTCAGGTAAACTATTTCGAGGATGTACTGTTGCATAGCCATCATTTCCTGCTACTGCTTCACCTATTAGTACATCATTATTATCATAAAGTTTAACAGTAGAACCTACTGGTGCTTTTACTCTTACTTCCGCAGGTATACTTGCTTTACCTGTTAAGTCACTCTCGATATGAGCTCCAGATGTTAATGGAGCCTCTACTACATTGACAGGTTTCCATCCCTCAAGACTTCCATACCCGCCTTCTTTCATATTTGAAACAACAGATGTTTGAGAGCCAACTTTCATATCACTATTCAATTTAAGATTAATAATAGAATAAAACTTATTACTTGTATTATCAACTGAAGTAACAGTAGCTAAATTGCGTTTTTCAGGAAGAACTTGCCAAGCTTGGTTAATCGCAGTACGTCTAATCCCAATTTCATGTTCTTGATTATTTGTATCCGTGTATCTTAAATAAGCCATCCCTGCATCATGTGGTACATATAATTTAAGATCACGTTGATTTGAAACCAATTCATTGGTATGTCCTGGTGAATAAGCAAGCCATGAGCGTCCCAATGAAACATCTACGTTAGTAGGTTCACTTTCATTCCCTCCAACAGTTTGAGTTACTGTTATTTTATCTTTCGGTACAAGTTGATCACCAGTATCTGATAAATTACTATTTAAACCAGCATCTAATGTCACAACCCAATGCCCGCTTGAATTAACTGTTGTTGTTTTAAAAGTATTTCCATTTCTCTTAACAGAGATAGTTGCTCCTGGTTTCCCAGTTCCTGATAATTGATTGTCTGTTGACGGTACAGTCTGCATACGTACAGTATCGTTGGTTTGAGTATATGGATGATCAACCTTAGGTGACTCCGCTGCATTAACTTTTATTCCCACTGCCGGGAAGTCTGAAGTTCTATCATCAATTAAAGTATGATTAACACCATTTAAAACTCTGTCTTCTAGAGTTACTCTAACAATAGCCGTACCAAATCGTAAAAATAGATTATGATTTTTACCTCTAGTAACAATTTCATATACTAAACTATCTGGCACTCCACTACCAGTTTGATAAAATTCAGTAAATATTTTTGAGTTTTGCATATTTGACGGAAGATCCGCACGTCTAGATTTATTAACATATCCAGATTCAATTACACTCCCAGCATTTCCTCCTCGGTGGACAACTGAGATGCTCTCGATATTGTCACTTGAAGCTGCTACTATACCTGCAGCTTGATGTTGGCGATGGGCTGGTTCTACAGTAGCTCTCCAAACTGTTTTATCTCCATCAATACTATAAGTTAAACTTCTAAACTGTCTTACACCCACCCCTGTAATCTCACCTTGAGATAAAGTTCCATCTACAGAGCGATCAATAGATCTACTAGCATAGTTTGCTATTCTAAATCCAGAGTATCCTCTTTCATTTTTATTTAAACTAGCACTACTTTGTTTATTTCCTTCTGGAAGTTTTTCTACTTTCGGTTGTGTAATATCTAGCTGTTCCCCTTCTTCTTTGCCCCTTCTTACAGGAATTACTACTTCTTGTTTCGGAAATTCTGACTTTTCATCTGTACTGTGCTTAGCTTCTATACCTTTAGCTATTTTTTCCGCAATAGTTTCCATTTCTACTTTTGTAGTTTTTTTATCTATTACTGGCTTAGCTTCCACTTGTGCTGATTTTTTAGCTAATGGCGTTTTATCTTCTGTAGTTTCTAATTTTTCATCTAAGTCAGCTGTTTCTACTGTAGATTCTTCTTTTTTAGCTAAATCTGATTCTACTTTATCTAACTTTTCATTATTAGATTTTACTTCGTTATCATTTTGTTTTAAGTTTTTTTGTATTTTCTCTTTTACTTCAAGTAATTTTTTTTCTAATTTTTCTAAAGTTTCTTTCAAATCTTCTGCTAATTTATCTACTTCTTCTTGTGTAGCTTCAGCATTTTTTTCTAATAATTTAGCCTTATCTAATTTCTCTTTAGATTTTTCAAGAATTACTGTTGTTTCTTCTGACGCTTCAGCTTTTTTCAAAGTTTCTTCTAATAAAGCAATAACTTTTTCCAGTTTCACCTTATCTACTTTTACTTCAGATGCCTTTACATTTTTTTTAGTTGAAGCAGCCATTTTCTCTTCAACTACACCCTCTTTTTCTGACAAGTTTTTATTAGAAGTTGTTTCTTCTGATTTATTAACCTGTACAACTCCTGATTGACTTACTACATTTGTTGTATCGCTTGCTTGAACAAAACCACCTAAGAATGCAAATGCCGCACCTATCAATACTGATGCTGCTCCAATTTTAAATTTTTTGATTCCATAGTAATTTATTCGCTCTCGTTCTTTTTGAACGAGCATTTTTTTGTTGTTTTTACTATACATAATCTTCTCCTTATAAAATCAATAATAAATATAATTGCTAAAACCAAAAAATATAAATATATATAAATTATTAATAAATGTAGTGTGGATTAATAATTTATATATACCACATTTTTAAATTACACTTATTTATTTTACTTATAAATACCATATTTGTCAATATTTTCAACGAAATTTTAAGTTTTCCAAGATTCTAACCCTCGAAAGAAAGCGTTTTAAAACGCGATAATTATTAAAAATAATACCTATAAAAAAATTATTTTTATGTGTTATTAAATATTTTTATGTAAACTTATTTATCTATTTTATGTTAACAAAACACTAGAATTAGACTAAAATAAACTCAGACAAAAAAACTTTAAGTGAAAAAGATGTCTATAATAAAATTCTCGAAAAAGTCTATTGTTAGTCTATATCAAAACGCTAAACCTCAAACACAACTACGTAAAAACTATGATGAGTCACTTGATTCGTATACAATTACTATTTTTTTAAGTCTTAATCACAATATTAAAGTTAGCATTAGTAGAGCATATAGACCAATTAAAAAATTAACCCTCTCCACTATGACTAATTCTAAACCTTTTATCAAGACAAAACAAAAACCGTTATATAACGATTTAAAATAAAACTTAATCCTTCGGAACCTAATGTGGTTTAAATTAATAATGTACTTAATATATAAGCAACTTATGTTTAATTTTATCTATGTATATTGAGGGAAGCTACCATTCTAAACATCTCCACTATTCTTTAAACTTTACTACTCACAACAAAAAGGATTAACATTTTATGAACACTAATAATTTAGCTTGCACTTATCATCTGACATTATCTTTCCTAATGCAGAAAAAGTGACAGTGCTACATTAGAAAAAAGATATTTTATTTAAACTCTCGATTAAAATATCTTTTCTTCATATCTATTAAATCTCTTATTTAAAAATAAAAAGGGAATGACTCGACAAAATCTCGATTTCGGAAAAACAGGATTTTGTCGAGTCACCCTCGCAAAGTTTATTCATATATCAATAAACCTCTGCGTCTATAAGTTATAATATACGCTTTTAAATTTGGGTCTTTTGAGTCAACCACTCCTAGAATTTTTATTGAGAAATTTATGTCTAATTTGATATCGGTATTATCTTACTCCCACTTATTGAGCAATTCTTCTACTCCAGAGACTTTACCTCCTCTACCAACTAAAACTATTAAAATATAAAATGATAGCGTAGTAGCCATTACAGCTACCACGCTACCCTAATTTAAATTTTTTCTACTAAAATTGCAGATTATTTTATCCTATGTACTTTTTTATTCGCGAACCTTTCATACATAATAAAAAATATATCTTACAAAACTAATTTTATTATATTTTATCTATTTACAACATTCGCAGATGTTCCTGTTGTAACTACTTCTACAGCCGCTTCTAATCCACCTTCTACAAGGTTTTGGATTGCTGTTTCTGTGTAAAATGCTGTGTGAGGTGTATAAATTACATCATCACGATCTATTAGAGTTTGTAATAGTTTATCATCAAACTCTTTCCCTTCAAAGTTTTTAGGAACATACTTACCTTCATTTTCATAAACATCTAGCCCTGCACCAAGAAGTTTACCACTGTCTAAAGCGCGTAATACAGCTTTAGTATCAACTAGCATACCGCGAGCAGCATTTAGCAAGATTGAATTATCTTTCATCTTAGCAAGAAATTCATCATTTACCATATGATTATATTCTTTAATAGCTGGCATATGAATAGTAATAATATCAGAATTCGCTATTAAATCATCTAGATTTTCAACATAATCTAATACTTCTTTTGCCGCTTCATTTTGATAAACATCATAACCTAATACTTTAGATCCTAAAGCATTGAATAATCTAGCTGCTTGTGTTCCAATTCTTCCAGTCCCTATAACACCTACCGTTAAAGTTCTAAGTTCACGTGATAATATCCCTGGATTCCAAGAGAAATTATGTTTTTCTATATTACGTTGAATTTTATTTGTATTTCTACTAATACGCAATGCAGAAGTTAGAACATGCTCAGCAATAGCATTTGGCGAATACGAAGGTACATTCGTCATTTTAATTCCGAGCTCAGACATTAATTCTAAATCATAAATATCAAAACCAGCAGAGCGAGTCGCAAAAACTTTAATTCCTTGTTCTTTAGCATATTCATATACATCACGTTCAAAAGGTTTGTTTTGAGCTAGAACTACACCTTCTTTACCTTCTAATAAATGTTTGTTGGCTGATGTAAGTTCTTCTGTATAAACATCAATTTCAACCTCAGGGTGAGCATTTCTCCAACTTTCTAATGCACTTTTTTCATCTTCTCTTAAATTAAAAAATACTAATTTCATATCTTTTCCTCCTTAGATAAATTACTAGTTCAACTATATTCTAATAAACTTTTAATAAAATTAATATAACTAATTTTACCATAAAAATTAATTTACTAAAACTATTTTATTTCACTTTTCAAAAATTTTCTTGATAATTTCAAACAATTTACCATTATTTTCCGCTATTTTGTATATATCTACATTCTCCGGTAATTTTTTCTTATAACGATTTATCCAAATGGCTTTCCAGCCTGCATTATTAGCTCCAACTATATCATTTTCCAATAAATCTCCTATGTAATATAGAGAATCAATAGGCAGTTGTAATTTTTCTTGCATAATTTCAAATATTCTAACATCTGGTTTATTTATACTGTAATCACCTGAGACAATGATATTCTCTTTATCAATCCATCTTTCAACACCTAATGCTTTTATCTTAGACCATTGATGTGCACTTGGTCCATTGGTAATTATTCCAAGCTTTACATTACTCTCTTTCCCTAGTTCTAAAATACTTTTAGTTATATTAGACATTTGTAATTTTTTTTGATTCTTTTTATATTCTTTCTGCATATCAAGAGCTTGTTCATCAGTTAGGATAACACCTAGATCTTTCGCCGCTTCTTGAATTCTATAAATATGATATTCATCCATAGTCATCTCACCATTTCGAGAAGCTTCAAATTTCACATCACTATAATGTCGACTCAAAAGATAAAATTGTTCCATATCAATATCCATATCGAATAGACTCTTATATGCATTTTCAAATGGAACTATCTGTTCATATAACGTATCATCTACATCAAAAACAAGACCAATCAATCTTTTTTCTTTACTCACCATTTTCTAATATTTTAATAACCTCTCCTAGATTCTCGATTATTTTATAAGCTTTTTCTTTACAAACTTCATCCGGTTCAAACATATCTGGAACCATTATAACTTTAGCACCTGCTGTACCCCCTGCAATTACACCAGCCTTAGAATCTTCAAGAACTAAACACTCTTCAGGTCTTACACCTAGACGTTCTGCAGCTAATAAAAACACATCTGGTGCTGGTTTACCATTTTTTACTTCTGCACCACTAGCAAGCTCATCTATATATTTTATAAGACCGGTTTTCTTCATATTATTAACTATATGATTCATATTAGAAGATGAAGCTACCGCAACTTTATAATTATTATCTTTTAGATATATTAACAATTCCTCTATAAATGGCATTTTTTTAGGACCTGTTGTAAACAATATATTCTCTATATATTTATAATGATCATCAACTAATTGCTTTCCATTAACATCAGAATCTTTAAAATAATTTTCCCAAAATTCATAAATACTCTTTGTAGTAAAACCTAGCACTAGAAGCGTCTCTTCTCTAGTCATCTTATATCCTTGCTTTTTTGCACTATAAATAAATGCTTCTGTCGCTAAACTTTCAGTATCGACCATTAATCCATCCATATCAAATAACACTGCTTTTATACTCATATTTATCCCCTTCGCTTTTTCTTTTATATTTCCCATCTAAATTACTACTTTATAGTCTTTAAATTATTATATCATAGGAAAATGTTTCTTAACTAGTATTATCATCCCAAGATAATAAAAATATAATTGTCGATATCTAATATCCACTTTAATAAATATTAAAACACTATACTGCCTTTAAATTCTATAGATTAAGTATATTAAAATTTAAAAATAACAAGAATAGTTTACTTTTTATTTCACTTTTTATTTGAAAAAATTTTATTTTTAGTGTATTATATAAAAACGTAGTAAAGCTACAATAATTTTGAATATAATATTAAACATGAGGTTAAATTTATGAAAACAGCTTTTGTGTGCGATTCAGCATTACAAATTAATAAAAATTTTGCAAATAACAATCCAATTACAGTTATCCCGGTAGAGGTTCGTCTTGATGATGAAATTTTCGAGGATAACGTAACTATAACTCCTGATGAATTTTACGAAAGAATACACAACGGACAAAAACCTAGCACAAGTCAACCTGCAGTAGGTAAAATTTTAAGCGTTTATGAAGATTTAAAACAACGAGGTGTAGAGCGCATCGTTGCTTTCAGCGTTTCTTCTAAATTATCAGGAACATATTCTTCTTTCGTTCAAGCTAAAGAACTTATCGATGGTGTAGAAATCAAGATAATCGATACCCTTCAAATAGCAAGAATGGTAGGAATAGCTATCGAAAAAATTATTAAAGAATTCGAGGCAGGAAGTCTAACATTTGAAAATATCGAAAATAGATACTTAGAACTTTCACAACAACACAATGTTCTTGTAACAGTCGAAACTATGCAATATTTATATGCCGGAGGTAGACTTACTAAAGCTCAGTTCGTTCTATCAAACCTACTAAATATTCTTCCTATTATCACTATTAAAGATGGTCTCCTTGCAGTAAGTGGTAAACATAGAGGAATGAACAAAGTTCTTTCGAAAATGTGTGAAGAAATAAAAGAAAATAATCCAAAAAGTTTATTTGTTCTTTATACAACAGATGAATTATTAGAAAAAGCAATGACATCTATCAAGAAAACTTTTGGCAATATCGAAGTTGAAACAGAAATCGTTTCTCCCGTAATTGGATCTCATGCAGGACCTAAAGCTATCGCAATAGGCTATTTAGGTTACGACAAATAAAAAACAAAAATACCTTAGAATTAGGATTATAACTAATTCTAAGGTATTTATTTATTAGGATTAGCTCCAAATCACGATGTCAAAATAACCAAATTTGTCAAATCAATCCCAATTTTTGCTAATCTATTTTATAATTTGTTCCTTCTAATGCAGCTTGAAGATCTTCTTTTGATACTTCTCCTTCAACTACGACAGTTTTTTCTTGAATATTAACTTCTATATTATCAACATTATCTAACTTTGATAATCTTTCTTTAACTGTAGCGACACAACCACCACATTTTACACCTTCGATACTATATTCATTTTTCATGATTATTCCTTCTTTCTTTCTTTTTATTAATTTAATTTTACTCTTTTTAATCTTAAAGCATTTAGAACTACAGATATAGAACTAAAACTCATTGCAGCACCTGCTAGCATTGGATTTAACAATGGTCCACCGAATATGTAGAATACTCCCATCGCAAAAGGAATACCTATAACATTGTAGAAAAATGCCCAGAATAGATTTTCTTTAATATTTGTTATAGTTTTTTTACTTAAAACTATAGCATTAACAACAGAATTTAAGTCAGGTTTCATTAATACTATATCTGCCGCATCGATTGCTACATCCGTTCCTGTTCCTACTGCTATTCCGACTTCTGCTTGTACTAGTGCTGGTGCATCATTAATACCATCACCGACCATTGCTACCTTTTTACCTTGTGCTTGAAGTTTTTTGATTTCATTTGCTTTATCTTCTGGTAGAACTTCACTCACTACTTTATCTATTGATAATTGCTTTGCAATTACCTCAGCAGTTTTTTTATTATCACCAGTCAACATAACTACCTCTAACCCTAAGCTATGTAATTTTTCAACAGTTTCTAAACTACTTGCTTTTATTTGATCGGCAACAGCTATAATTCCAGCTAATTCAGAGTCTACAGCTATGAATAATGGTGTTTTCCCTTCTGAAGCATATTTCTCTGCTTTTTCAACTGAATCTTTTGTAACAATATTATTTTCCAACATTAGTTTTTCATTACCGATAAGTACTGACTTTCCATCAACCATTGATGAAATACCTAATCCTGTTAATGAACTAAAATCTTTAACTTCTAACAAATCTAAATTTCTATTTTTAGCTTCATCTACTATAGCTAGACCTAATGGGTGTTCTGAAAGATATTCTACACTCGCTGCAAGTTGCAAGAGAACTTCTTCAGATAAATTATTAAATGTCATTATATCAGTTACTGAAATTTTACCTTCTGTCAATGTTCCAGTTTTATCAAAAACAACAGTATCAACTTCTTTAGCTAACTGCAAAGCTTCTGAACTTTTTATTAAAATACCGTGTTCAGCTCCCTTACCTGTACCTACCATTATAGCTGTCGGTGTAGCTAAACCTAAGGCACAAGGACAAGCAATAACAAGCACTGCGATAATAATTTTTAGAGAAAAACTCCAAGATGCATCTCCAACAAAGTACCATAAAATTCCAGCTATTAGTGCTAAAACAATAACAATAGGAACAAATACACCTGAAATTTTATCTGCAAGTTTTGCAATCGGAGCTTTAGAATTTTGAGCATCTTCAACAAGTTTAATAATCTGTGATAAAGTAGTGTCTTTTCCGACTTTAGTAACTTTCATTTTAAAAACACCTGTTTTATTAATACTAGCTCCAACAACTTTACTATTAATATCTTTTTCTACTGGGATACTTTCCCCTGTTAACATCGATTCATCTACAGTCGAACGACCTTCAATCACGACTCCATCAAGAGGTACTTTTTCACCAGGACGAACAAGTAGTATATCACCTGTAGATATTTCATCTACGGCTACTACATGTTCTTCACCATCTTTTATTAAATTAGCTGTTTTTGGTACCAATCCGACCAACTTACTAATAGCATTTGTAGTACGACTTTTCGACACTCCTTCAAAGTATTTACCTAGTGTAATCAATGTTAAGATTACCGCTGCAGATTCGTAGTACAAATTCATAGCTGCATGTTCATCACCTAAATATACCAATACGGTTGAATAAACACTATATAAGAATGCTGCCCCTGCTCCTAACGCTACTAAAGAATCCATATTAGGTTTTCTTCTAAGAAGAGCTCTAATTCCTACACTAAAGAATTTTCTACCAAAATACGAAACAGGTAATACCAGAATAAACTGTACAGTTGAAAATAATTTTGGATTTCCCATTGGACTTAAACTTTCCAACATAGGTAATCCCACCATCTCAGCCATCGCTATGTACAACGCAGGCACTGTAAATATAGCTGAATAAATAAATCTTTTCCAAATACCATCTATTTCTTGTTGTTTTTTCTCGGCTTGGTCATCTACCGAATTATCTATCTCTAATCTTGCTTTATAGCCCGCTTCTTCTACTTTTCTCTCAATCTCAGCTACACTTAATTTTTCTTTGTCGAATTTTACTACCATCTTTTCAGTAGCGAAATTTACAATGGCTTTTTCTGTTCCATCCAAAGATGAAATCGCATCTTCTATATTTTTCGCGCACGTTGCACAACTCATTCCTTCTAATATAAATGCTCGCTCTTCAATACTAGAAACATAAGTAAGCTTATACCCCAATTTTTCTACAATCTTTTCTACTTCAGTTCTATCTATTCCTTCTTCTCTGACAAGAGTAAGTTTACTTGTCGCAAGATTCACATTAACATCCGATAAATTATCAACTTGTTTTAAACTCTCTTCAATATGTGCTGCACAAGAAGCACAGCTCATCCCCTCAATTAAATATGTTTCATTTTTTACCATATATTAATCACACCTATCTCTTAAATATTTTTATTTGTCTACATTTGTAGTCTTTGTTGTAAATCAAGTATACTACCATCTAAAATTATTGTCAACAATATTTTAAATAATCAATAACAGCTATCATTATGATATAGGGAGTGACTCAAAAATCGTGATTTCGAAGAAATCGATTTTGTCGAGTCACCCCCGCACAGTTTATTAGATATCTAAAAAGCTTTTATAAAGCGAATTTAGATATCAATAAACCACTGCGTCTATGAGTTCTCATATGAACTTTATCAAATTTTAGGACCTTTTTGTCAATCCCAGCTAATTTTCTAGGATTTAATTTAAAATTTAAAGCTGTAGATTTATTAAAACCTACAGCTTCTTACAATATTAATTTTTACTATCTAACTTTCCATTCATCTGACGACGTAATTTTGAAAAATCTTCTTTTACTACTACAGTATCAGCAATAAAGTCATGAAGTCCTTTTTTCTTATTTGTGAAAGCTACTGCTAAATACGGCAGGTATACTAAGAATATCGTTAATAATCTACCTACTAGTTCACGATAGACTACATCTGCGAAACTTAACTTTTCCCCTTTATTAGTCTCTACTTTTATCTTCATAATCATCTTACCTAAGGTTTGAGAGAAGAAGTAAGTCATCGCTATAAAGTAAGTAAACATAACAATAACATAACTCAGAGATTCTTCTCCTAAGATAGGAAAATCTAATTGCTTATTCAAAAGTCCAAAACTAAAAGTATTTAATAAACTAGATATAGCATAAATAACTGTCATATCAATTATATATGCAACAAATCTAGTCCAAAAACCTGCATAGAAATTTTTAGAAAGCATTAAATAATCTTCTAATGAAGTTGGCAATGAAAAATCTTTTTCTACTTTTTCTTGTGCTTCTTTAGTATCTTTATACTCTTTAACAAGTTCTTCATTTCGTGTAGGTTCATCAAGTACTACTGTATTAACCACGTTAAGAAGCGGATCATATGAAGGTGTATTATTATTTAAATCATTATTCATTTAAATCCCCTCCCTATCCTAAGTAACTACGTTCAACTTTGTTTGAATTTACTTCACTATTTAATTCAGAGATGAAACTTTTTGTTGTTGCTTTTACAAATCTAGAAATTAAACTTTCTGCAGTTTTATCAGCTCTTAACTCAACTACAGTTGGATTAGATAATCCTTTTTCTTCTTTTATTAAATCAATAAGTTCGTCTTCAGTACCTACTTTATCAGCTAGTTTATTCGCTACTGCTTGTGTACCAGTGTACGTTCTACCATCAGCAAGTTTCTTAACCTCATCTTCACTTAGGTGTCTACCTTCTGCTATAGCTTTTACAAATCTTTCATACGCTTCTTTGTTTTGCTCTTGTAATATTTTTCTAGTTGATTCTGGTAAGTCTTCAGTTAAGCCACCCACTGCTTTTTGTTCTCCAGAACGAATAGTTTCTTGTTTAATTCCATGATCATTTAAGAATTTTTGAGCAGAAACATAACTCATAATTACTCCCAGAGAACCAGTAGTAGTTTCAGTATTTACAAAAATTTTCTTAGCAGAAGTCGATACATAATATCCTCCAGAAGCGGCTGTTTTCTTCATCGAAACATAAACGTCTTTCCCACTATTCTTAAGAGCATTGTACAATTCTGCAGTCTCATAAACACCTCCACCTGGTGAATTCACAGATAATAGTATAGCTTTAACATTAGGATTATTCTTAGCTTCTTTAATTTGATTCAATATAGAACCTCTTGAATAAGTATTCGTCATTTCTGCATTAATCTCACCTTCAATAGAAATCTTTTGAATTACTTCACTACTATCACCTTTTTTCAAAGTTAATTTAGTAACACTTTGCTCCTGTAGAAATTCTGTTAAGTACCCATTTAATTCTGCATCATCTTTTTTATTATTGTTACTTGATGTGATAGTCCCTTTAATTAACGAAAACACCACTAGAACCACAACAATCACAGTTGATATCAATCCTTTATTCTTAAAATTCATAATTTTTTCCTCCAAAACTTTATCATAATATTTTTGTAAAAAGCCAGCAACAAACATCACTTTAGCTATCTGTACCTAGCTTTTAATTTACTCACCTTTAACTATTTTCCCTATCTTATAAACAAATACTTTGTTTTTCTAGAGACATAATAATTAATTTTTTAAATTAACTGGCGATTTATCATCCTCTACAAATTTTCCATGTTTATCACAACATCCAGCTATAACAAAGAAACCATTTGTATCATAGTAACCAGTTGGCATTAATTCACTCTTACATACACTGTAATCAACAAAAATAGAATCCTCCATCTTTTCGACTTCATCCCCTTGATTGCTATTTCTATTTTTCATAACTTTCTCTCCTATTCAGCATAAGTTTTAGATACAAACTTATTAAATCGTTTCATAAATGCAAGTTCAGCCGTTCCTGTTTGTCCGTGCCTATTTTTAGCAATAATTACTTCAATAGTAGAGACATCACTTGTTTCTTGAACTTCATTTTCATCAGCATCTTCACTTCTATAGTAGTCACCACGATATAAGAATGAAACTATATCGGCATCTTGCTCAATACTTCCAGATTCCCTAAGGTCACTCATCATAGGGCGTTTATCTTGCCTAGATTCAACACTACGTGATAACTGAGATAGGGCGATGACTGGACATTCCAGTTCCCTCGCCATCTGTTTTAAACTACGAGATATTTCAGATACCTCTTGTTGTCTATTATCTGTTCTCTTACTTCCTTGCAGAAGTTGCAGATAATCAATAACCACTAGATCTAAGCCATGTTCAGCTTTTAATAACTTACATTTCGCTTTTACTTCATTTACTTTAATAAAAGCACTATCCTCAATAAAGACATTTTTCTGATTTAAGAAATGAACTGCTGTTTCTAGTTTCATAAGATCATCATTATCAAGATTTCCTCGTTTAATTTTTTCGGAATCTATCATTCCCTCACTACAAATCATCCTAGAAACAAGCTGATCCGCACCCATCTCTAACGAGAATAATGCAACTGTTCTTTTCTCATCTTCAGAACGAGGATTTTTTCCAGCAATATTTAGCGCAATATTTAGCGCAAATGCTGTTTTACCCATTGCAGGACGCGCTGCAAGGATAATTAAATCCCCTTTACCAAAACCTACAAGCTTATCTAAAGCTCCGTACCCAGTAGGAACAGCTACATTCTCACCTTCTCCTGCCATACGAGCTAGAATCTCTTTAAAAACTTCCTCAGTAACATCTTTCATATTCTTAAACTGAGATGTCTTTGCACGCTCCATTGCACGTTCAACTTGATCGAATAAAGTTGCCGTTAAAGAATCAATATCAGCATTTCCTTGATTCATCTCTTCAGTACTACTTAATAATGCAGCACGAATTTCTCTGTAAATAGAATATCTCTTTACTAAATTCGCATAATGCATTATATTACGAGAACTTGGAGTAATATCATATAAATCCACTATATATAATGAGGCATCCACATTTCTGAATGCCCCACTATTATTTATTTCTTCAAAAATTGTAGTGGTGTCAGGTATTATTTCCATTTCATCTAAACGTAAAATAGCACTGTAAATATCTTTATTTCGTTCATCATAGAAGTCTTCAGCATCAACCGTTGCCTTCACTTCTACTAATTTTTCAGGCTCTTGCATTAAAGCACCTAATAACGATTGTTCCGCCATAACGACAGAATCTATATGATATTTCATATTATCACCTTCAACTTATTTACTATTGTTCCACCACATGAACTTTAATTGTTCCTTCTACTTGAGAGTGTAGTTTAATTTTAACATTTGTATAACCTAAAGATTGAATACCGTGTGGTAAATCAATTTTCTTTTTATCAACTTTTAGGTCATGTTGTTTCTTAAGTTCTTCAACAATTTGTTTAGAAGATACTGATCCGAATAATCTTCCACCTTCTCCAGATTTAACTTTAATAGTTACTTCAAGACCTTCTAGTTGTTTCGCAAGTAAGTTAGCTTGAACTAATTCTTCTTGTTTATCTTTTTCAACACGTTTTTGTTGACCTTTAAGTGTAGCCATATTAGCATTTGTTGCAGCTACAGCTTTTTTATTAGTTATTAAGAATTTTGCATATCCATCAGCAATCTCCTTAACATCTCCTTTTTTACCTTTTCCTTTTACATCTTCTAAAAATATAACTTTCATTACAATTTCTCCTTTTATCTATTTTTTATATTTATGATATTATTTTATCAATAGCATCATTTAGACGATCTAACGCTTCGTCTAAACTAATCCCCTCAATCTGAGTTGCTGCATTAGCAAGATGGCCTCCACCACCAAGTTCTTCCATGATAAGTTGAACATTAATATTACCTAATGATCTCGCTGAAATACCAACTTTTCCTTCCTCAAGATATCCTATAGCAAAACTACATTCAATCCCTTTAAGAGTTAGAAGCAAGTCTGCACTTTGAGCAAGCATTACATTCGTATAACATTTATCTTCAGGCGCTTTTGCCATAATAATTTCTGGGGATTTTTGAATAGAATTATTAATTATTTCTACCCTATTCATAAAATTCTCAAATGGTTCTTTAAGAATTGTTTTAACTTTTATCGGATCTGCTCCATTGCTACGTAAATATGCAGCCGCATCAAACGTTCTAGAACCCGTTCTTACAGAAAAGTTCTGAGTATCTACTACTATTCCTCCAAGCATAACTGTTGCAGCAATAGGAGTAATTTTTTCTATCTTAGTTTGATATTCTATTAACTCTGCGATTAATTCAGAAGCAGATGAAGCGTATGGTTCAATATAGGTTAACAATGGATTCGTAATTATATCTTCTCCACGTCTATGATGGTCAATTATAACTTTTCTATTAGCTTTAGATAATATAGCTGCATCAATTACTCGTGAAGCATCTGAAGTATCTACAACGATTAAAGTTGTCTGTGGAGTCATAAGCTCCCAAGCTTCATCACTATCTACGAATACCTTAGATAACTGCTCATCTTGACTATCAATTTCAAACATTACTTTGTGAATAGTTTCATCACGATCACTCTCATTCAAGATAATATAACACTCTTTACCTAAAAACTTAGAGAAGGTATATATCCCTACACATGCCCCAACCGCGTCGAAATCAGGGCGTTTATGCCCCATCACTATTACCTTATCACTATCATTTACTATATCGGCCAACGCATTAGAAACAACACGTGCCTTAATTCTAGTACGTTTTTCCTGTGGATTAGTTTTACCACCATAAAATCTAATCGTACCATCAACATCTTTCATGGCTACCTGATCTCCTCCACGCCCTAAAGCTAAATCTAACGAACTTTTAGCAAGTTCTCCAAGTTCTGGTAAGAAATCAGTTCCCATCCCAACACCTATACTTAAAGTAATTGGTGCATCAAATTCTTCTTTTAGATTTCTTATAGTATCTAAAATTTGGAATTTTTCTTTTTCTATTTTTTTTAAGTCTTTTACATTTAACAATCCAATAAATCTATCATCATCTATTCTTTTTAGATAAATACTATTTTTCTTAGCCCAATCTGTTAAAGCAATAACAACAGTAGCATCCAGTCTACTCGCAACTTCATCTTCCAGTGAATCGTAAACATCTTCATAATTATCTATGCTTAAATTAAGGATAATAGGTCTTGTATCTCTAAATCTTTGCATCACTACTTTACTTTCTGTAATGTCGAAGAAATATATATATCCGCTATCTTTTTGGTAATTAACTTTATAATGCTTACCAAAAATTTCAAATTGATTATCCACTGGTGTTTCTAAATCAAACAAATCTTTTATCTCCGGCATAAGTTCTAAAATACTCATACCTTTTATCTCTGCCACTTTAATATTTTTAGATATAAAGTTATTTGCCCATTCTATATTTTTATTTTCATCAATTACAACTATTCCTATAGGGAACTTATTAATACCTTTTTCTGATGAATCCTTAATTCTATTTGTTAATTTACTAATATACCTCTCCGTATGTTCAACAGATTTTTCCCTTTGTATATTATAAAAAGCGAAAATAAGTAAACCAATCAATAAGTAAATTATCAAGCTATAAATATTAAATATAGCACTTAAAATTGCACCTATTAGAAAAATAGCAATAATAATCAATTCAAATTTTTTCTTATCACTCATACTTATCTCCCCCTTTTCATCATAATATATCCTTCTCTTAATTTAAATGCACTGTCAATGAAACCAAGTAACTCAAAGATAGGACTAAAAATCAGCATCAACAGGAATAATATAGGTTTACCAATAGTTGATTTTGATTTTTGCTCTACAAAGAAGAATGCAGTGAACAATCCATTTAAAATAAATGCTAACGATAATATTCCTGTTATATTTTGGAATAGAATATTCCAAAAGCTATATGTATTACTTCCAGCTTCCATTTCAACAAAGAAAGTTATTATAGTAACTACAATATATGTATAAGCACTTTTTGAACTAACCATTATGCGACTAAACTTTGGAAATACTGGAATAATTACAAATTCTCTAGCTAACATCGATAATGTATAATGCACCAATACTAAACTATATACAAGTAACATGATGAATAATGTTACAGGGAATGATTTTTGCAGATTTGAAAAACTATCTAATACCATATTTTTATCGACACCTTGATTCATTTCAACCATCGAATTCACATAAGAATTAATAAAATTTAATATTTGTGTTCTATCGATAGTTATAGTTCCCATCTTTATAGACAAGAATACGTATAAAGCTATCCCTAAAAATATTATGGTATTAACAATAGCAACCAATAATAATTTTGAACCTCGTGAGTATATAGTTCTATACACTATATAAGCAATAATCATATGTATTCCAAACCAAAATATCATATTATGAGAAGCAAATAACGATAATATTACTCCACCTGAAATAATTAATGGAATATAATAATTCAATCCTCTCGCACCTAACACATATGTAAGTGGAAAAACAGAAAGGAACGCCGTTATAACTTCAATATTTAGGAATATACCTAATAATATTAATATTAAATAACTCACTGCATAAGCTAGTATTTTCATATTATTAGGAGTTCTAAAGAAAAACTTATTCTTCATTAATTCTTCAATTTCTTTACTCAAAAGTTTTGAAATATTATTATCCAAATTAACACTCCTTTTTTATTTTAATTATACCCTCATATAGCAATTATAACTATATAGATATCTTTATTATTATATCAAATTTTTACACTTTTTAAAAGAAAAATAAAATAACAAATAATCTATCCATCTAGTTGTTAATTCCAAAAGAAAACTCCTCATTAAAGAAAAAATTAGACTTCCAGTTAAAATAAATGTCTTACCATAATTTAAATTATTATCCCTCAAAGTACATTTGAAATAAATATAATACTAGCCTAAACTTTAAAAATTAATATTATTTATAAATTTTCTCATTAAACACTGTTTATAATTAACAAATAGCATTATAAAATTTATGATATTTAGTAGAGAATACAACTAACTTAGTATTTATTACAATAAGGGATGAGCCAAAAATTCTAAATTTCAAGAAATTTATTTGAGGACCTTTAGACGCAAAATTTTAATAATATCTAGATTCGCTTTATACTAATCTTTTAGCTAGCTAATAAACTTTACGGAGGTAACTCAACAAAATTGATTTCTTCTAAATCACAATTTTTGAGTCACTCCTATTTATTAAATTTATAGAAAGGGATAGTATTATGAGAAAATACATTATTACTATTGTTACAGTTACTTTGGTAGTATTAATATTTGCATTAGGTGGATATTATTATTTAACTAAAGATGATAAAACTACAACATCTAATCAAACTACTCAAAAGGATGATAAGAAACCTTCTATCAAAGAAAATACGGAGCTGAAGGCGAAGGAAAACCTGAAGTTGATATTAAAAAAGTTCCAGAAGTTGCTAATTCTAGTACGGAAATTTCTAATCTATTATCAAATCCAGATATTTCTTTCAATAAACAAAGCAACTTAAAAAATGGTGACAAAGTCGAAGTTACGATTATACTCAACAAAAACACTGTAAACAAATTAAAACTGAAAACAACAGGAGAATTCAAACGTACATTCACTGTTAATGGACTAAATGAGAAAGCTAAAGAAAAAGAAACTATTATCATAAAAGAAGGTTCTTCTAGTTCTTCAAGTTCATCAAGCGAAGAAGTCATAATATTAGCGGACGTACTGCTTATGTAAAACCAGCTGTAGGTGTTAACTTAAGAAGCGACAAAAATGACACTAGTACAATCATAACATCAATAAAAGGTGGAGCAGCTGTTACAATAAGATCTCTTGAAACTAATTCAGATGGTGAATCTTGGGCTTATGTTGACTATGGAAACTACACTGGATATATTCGTGGAGATTTAATCGGTGGATAATAAAAAAACAGAATATAATAAAAAAGTTGACTCACAAAATTGTGAATCAACTTTTTTAATTATCTCTAACTTTTAATTTAACCATAAGCATACTTATTAAAGTTATTCCTATAACTATTAGGAAAATAGATTTACTTTGTGTAAAACCAAGTAAGCCATTTTTAACATGTTTAGCTATCCAGACATACACATAATCTCCATAATAAATACCTAAGGCAAAGAATGCTTGATAGATTCCCATACTTACATTACGATATTCTCTATCGAAATATTGCATAGCAAGAGAAATAAGTGCATTATAAGCACCACCATACCCTAATCCATTTAAGATATAACTAAAATAAATAACATACGGGTTATTAACATATAACGCTATAATATAGAACGCTAATGAACATCCTAATAAGAATAATAAGGTTTTTTGAATACCCCATTTTCTCGTAAAGTACACTCCAACAAGAACTCCAGCAATAAGCTGAGGCACTGCAAAAACTGCATCCATATATGCTAGCATTAGCGGCGTCATATTCAGTTCTGTTTTACCATAAGTAATCATGTTAGCTCCACTTGTGGCAAACTTTATAAATGAAAGCAATAACGCTATTAAACAAATATAGATAAAACTCTTATGTTTAATTACTACCTTCACCTTATCAAATGAAAAATCACTATCAACAGGACGATAATCTTTCATCATAAATGATAATATAAACGTAATTATCGCAATAACACCCGCTACTATCCACATATAGTCAAAATGTTTATATGTATTCATAGTAAAGACATATTGTATAGGTGCTGCGATAAATTCAGCTAATAACGGCGCAACAGATAGTATCGATACCGATACCGCTGCCTTATCTCTAGAAAAAGTTTCTGAGAAAATAACATTGAACAAAGCAAGCATTGTGGCACTTATCCCCAATGATAAAGAAGATAAGTATAACGTAATATAGCTACCGTTAAATGCTACTAAAAATGAAGTCACTATTAATAAAAATAAAGAAATTTGAACGAATATTTTACGCCTTTTAAAAATATCGCTCGCCAAAAACATCGGCAACCTTACTATTAAACTCATAAGTCCATATCCGGCTGCTATTTGAGCTGCGAGTACCGGTGTTAAAGAAAGTCCACCTTGTTCTATCGGTGTAATTGCGTATAACTTTCTATAAGCACGTATAATACTTATCGCAGACCAGAATAAAACTAATATCCAAAATATAATAATTTGATCTTTATTCAATTCGAATTTCTTAGATAAAAAGATTACCAGAATTAGAATTAATGCGATCATTATAAGTGAAAATAAAATTTTTGTTTTAACCATCTCCTAACTATATAATTTTCATAAAATATCGAATTTAAAGTAGTATAACTATGTTTAAAATTCAACTTAAACATTATACCACAAAATCATATGTTATTAAGAAAAAAATACTCAGATTATCTGTTATATTACTTTCGATAACGTTAGAAAACTTATTTTTATATTTGGATAGGCTTCTTTTATAGTTTTAGCACATCCTAACAAAGTATTTCCACTCGTATATATATCATCTATTATCAAAACAGACTCAATACTTCCTAAAGTCATTTCATCGCATAAAAGATGATACCTGTTCTCCTTTCTTTCTTTATGAAGTTTAGACTGTTTCTTTCTATAATCACAACTAAGAATTTTCTTATAGTCCACATCACATAACTTACAAACTTGTTCAATATGATCAAACCCTCGAATAATCTCCCGAATCTCATTTGCTGGAACAATCGTCACTAAATCAAAATTATTTGAAGAAAAAAACTTGTCTAGAAGATTTTTAAATTTTGCTGCGCAAGCCACATCTCCGAAATATTTTATAGAATAGATTTCATCTTTTAAAAATTCGTAGTCAGCAAAATAATACAAAGTATATTCTCCAACTTCCAAGACATTTATATCAATATGTTCCCTACAGCTAGCACAAAGATAAAAATCCTCTTTTTTTGAAAATAATGTATCAAACCCTAACTTTTTCTTTATTTCCAAACTACAAAAACTACACTTCATATCTTACCTCCTATTCAACTTCCTATATCTTGCAAGATTATTCATATACTCAATCTCTTTAATAGCGGCTTTCATATCCCTACTTATATTATCCGCTAAAAATACAACATCACCAGAATTATCATAATCCTTTCTACCTACCCTACCTGAAATTTGAATTAATGCAGACTTTGTAAAATTTACATGTTTCGCATCAAAAACCACTACATCTAAATAATCAAAAGTCACACCACGTTCTAATATCGTTGTCGTAATGAGAATATCTAGTTCTCTGTTATAAAACTTTTTGATTTTCTTACTTCTATTTTCATCTCCACTATAGACAAAATCTACAATTATTTCCTCGGAAATACATTTTTTAAAATATAAGACAGCCGTCTCACACATACCTATTTCAGGAACAAATATCAATATTCGTCTATCCTTCTCTAATTTTTCTTTGATGAATTTTTCTAGAAATTGTGACTTTCTCGAAAAATCAAACACTTCGAGCTTTTCAATTTTTATTTTCGGAACAGGTAACAAGTATCTGTGATATCTTATAGGTATTTTTATAACTTCATCAACGCTAGATTTAACTATTTCAGAAGGTGTCGCTGAAAGAAATACAAGAACACCATCATCTTTCAAACTTGTTTTAGCACCATTTTCTAAACATTCATCACCAGAATACGGAAAAGCATCCACCTCATCAATAATAACAATATCAAAGTAATTGTAATACTTAACGAGTTGGTGAGTAGTCATAATATAGAAATTCGACTCCTCTAAAGTCTTCTCTTCTCCATGTAAAATACTAATAGGATATCCTTTAAAATCACGAGCAAACCTTTCAGATAATTCTTTGACTACATCTCTTCTTGGAATTGCCAAGCATATGTTTTTATTATCCGAGATTGCATGATATATAGCATCATAAACTATTTCTGTCTTACCCGCCCCACAAACTGCCCAGATTAAAGTACTCTTCGAGCTTTCTATGTTTTCAACTAAAGTCTTACTTGCCACTTCCTGAACATCGCTTAACTCTACACTAGGTCTTTCAGGTACTTTTAAACTCGATACTGGTATGTTTATATGAAATTTTATAAAATGGTCATCACTTCTTCCAAAATCTATACATCTTCTACAATATGTAACTTTTTTATTTTTATTTTCAAAAGTAAAAAATTGCTTTTGATTTTTATTATCACATTGCAAACAGTGAAAGTCACCATTATCTTCATTTACTGAATACAATTTACTTATATATTGACAATTATCTAAATAATGCAGCTTAATATTTAGTTTTAATAATCTAGAGACAGATAAAAGCAGTCCATTATAACTCCTCAAAAAAGTTAAATCACTCTCTTTTAGAGTATAGACTGCCCTTGTAGTTATTTCATTATAAATATCTTCGAAATCTTCATTGATTTCTCCAAAATTATCATAATTCGCTTTAATTTTTTTATAATATACACCCTTATCATTATTACCCATTTTTGAGTAATATACAATGTAAAGTGCCTCTATAAATTCACAATACTCCCTAAAAAACATCTTACTCTCCACCTTATCTACAAATTCCCAGTAAATTCTTCTGAAATTTTCCTCATTTAGTTAACATTTTAAGATTCAATATTCTTATTAACTATACGATAGCCATATCTAATTTTATTTTAACAAAAATATATTTATAAAGCAAAATAAATGTATATTTTATAAAAGTAACATTTTTATGCAAACTATATTGCTAACGTTATCAAAAAGTGGTATAATATAACTATAAAACAAGGGGGAACCCCCTATAAAGTAGCTAAACTACTTTATGAAAGGAGTGCTTTAAAATGTTAAGATATCAAGTACGAGGAGAGAATTTAGAAATTACTCAAGCAATCAGAGAGTATGTTGAAAATAAAGTTTCTAAATTAGAAAAATACTTTGCTGACAGTTTAGAAGCAAACGTTTACGCTAATGCTAAAGTATACAAAAATAATAAGAAAAAAATCGAGATAACAGTGCCTCTTAAAGGAGTTACACTGCGTGCTGAAGAAACTAACGATGATTTATATGCTGCTGTTGATTTAGTTGTTGACAAACTTGAACGTCAAATGAGAAAACACAAAACTAAAATCAATAGAAAAGGTCGTGAAAAAGGACTTGCTGAAGAAAATATTCTTACTAGCGAGTTAGAAGAAGCTGAAGAAACTACTTTAGATCTTGGCAAAGTTAAACAACTTAAAGTTGAAGCAATGACAAGAGAAGAAGCTGTATTCCAAATGGAACTTCTAGGACACGATTTCTTCGCATTCTTAGATAACACTACAAATGAAATTTCTGTAGTATATAAACGCCGTGACACTGGATACGGAGTATTAGAAATTTCTAAATAATTAATATTGAGTTTAAACACAATCAACCATCTTCCGTAGGTGGTTGATTTTTCTTTACAAATACAATAAAATTAAAATAAAGAAATAAAATAAGTATAGAATTTCTCTTATATTTTTTCGTACTCTTATAGTGGTGAAGGACGGAGCTGACCGAAAAGTACTAGATTTTATAAATAGTTTACATGAAAACTCATAGACGCAGTGGTTTATTGATATCTAAATTCACTTTATAAAAGCTTTTTAGATATCTAATAAACTGTGCGGGGGTGACTCGACAAAATCGATTTCTTCGAAATCACGATTTTTGAGTCACTCCCTAGTAAATGAGCTTATAATCTCATTTACTCCTTACAAAATTGCTATGCAATTTTGATTTCACCACTATAGAGTATTCTAGAAAAATATTTTAAGAGTAAACTAATTTTATTATATCCAATTAGTTTCTATAACTATATACAATACCCATTAGGAGGATTTTTTATGACTAAAAAAGTTGCTTTATTCGTTGAAAATGGAAGTGAAGAATTAGAATTAATTGCACCACTAGATATACTTCGTCGTGCTAATATTCACGTTGATCTAATCTCTGCAAACAACGAAGACTATATAACAAGCTCGCACGACGTAAAAATAATAGTAGATAAAAAAATTGATGATATCGACAATATACTTGATTATGATGCAATAGTAATCCCAGGTGGAATGCCTGGAAGTACCTTACTTCGTGATAATGAGAAAATAATTAAATTTTATCAAGAAATGTATAAAGCTAATAAATTGGTTGCTGCCATCTGCGCAGCTCCTATCGTACTAAGCAAAGCGGGGATTCTAGAAGATAAAGAAGTAACTTCTTACCCAGGATTCGACAAAGAAATAAACTGCAAAACATACAATAACGAAAAAGCGGTAATAGTTGATAATAATGTAATCACTGCCCAGGGACCAGCCGTAGCTATTTTATTCGGTTACGAAATCGTTAATTATCTACTTCAAGACAATACTGCACAAAACATTAGCAACGCTATGCTAGTACCAGTATTAAAAAATAACTTATAAAACACAAAACAAAGACCTCAGATTAAAACATCTGAGGTTTTTATCATTTACTTATTTTGTTAATTCTTCTAATTCTTTCATTGCAGCTACTACAACTTCTGGTGTACAAACATCAACTGCAAGTTTAAATGTTTCTTTTTCACTAGCTGCAAATCCAGCAATTTTTTGCATTTTTTCTTCTACATCTTCTGTTACATTAACACAAGACAAATTATAAGCTAAATCATTAGCTTTATAGAATGGGACAAGTTTCTCAACTTCTTCTCTCTTACCTTCAGCAAGTAATTGAACCAAGATACCATAAGATACTTTTGTTCCATGTAATACAGAATGTGTTTCTTTAACTAAACTCATACCATTGTGCACTGCGTGAGCTCCTGCCATACGTCCGTAGTGAACACCGAAACATCCAACACATCCTGAGATAGCAAATACTGTATCTACAGCATTTTTGAAGCTCTCAGTTACTTCACCTTTTTCCATAGCTTCTAACGCGCCATTAGCATCGCGTAAAAGAACATCACGAGTGATTTTAGCTGCTTCTAATCCCATTCTAACAAAAGGATCATTAAACTTGTTATTTCTCTCTACTAATACTACTGCTTCATACCATTTAGCTAAAGTATCTCCAATTCCTGCTACGAAGTATTCTTTTGGTGATTCTAATAATAGATCTAAGTCTGCAATACAAGCATACGCTGTACGTTTAAAATATGCAACCTCTCTAAATGTATGATCTGGATGATAAACTGCTGCTACTGGCGCATATGGTGCACAAGTTGCGATTACAGTTGGTACTGTCATATACTCAACATTTAAGTTTTGCGCTACACCTTTGGCAGTATCGATAACACGTCCTCCTCCTACTCCAAGGACTACATCAACTCCTTCACCGAATTCATCAGCAATACGTTGCATATCTTCAAAAGATGCTGAACCATCATATTTTGCTACTCTGAATTCTCTATTACCTTTGTAAAACTTCGTAAATGCTGCGTAAGATTTTTCTCCAGTAACAATCAAAGGAGTCTTAAACCCTTCTAATCTATTATCAAGTGCAGACAATGCCCCACTTCCTGAAATATATTCACTTACCCCTGGTCTTGCTACATTTGCTAATTCAAACATTTTACATCTCTCCTTTGTTGTTAAAATTTATAATTATTATTGTGTAATTACGATTATAACATTTCCGAAAAATAAAATCAATAGTAAGTTAAAATCTTTTTATTTTCTGACAATTCGAAAGGGAAGTATTCAAGAGCAATTTATAAACACCTAAACTTTAAAAAGCAAGGGGCTGACCCAAAAGTCCTAAATTTTAACAAAGTGTATATGAGAACTCATAGACGCAGTGGTTTATTGACATCTAAATTCGCTTTATAAAAGCTTTTT
>ERZ773267.417-NODE-417-length-28835-cov-4.911049_pt1 | contig 28835 bp, 24 predicted proteins | sample MGYA00511959_ERZ773267 | MGnify/ENA primary metagenome ERZ773267 (study PRJEB29015, sample SAMEA2738165) | human oral metagenome | biome: human oral; feature: human-associated habitat; material: saliva | place: China | collected 2240 ... | reverse complement strand
GGTACGCGAGCTGGGTTCAGAACGTCGTGAGACAGTTCGGTTTATATCCGGCATGATCGTTAGGAATTTTGAGGAGATCTACCCTTAGTACGAGAGGACCGGGGCGGACGAACCTCTAGTGTATCGGTTGTGACCACCTGTTGCATTGCCGAGTAGCTATGTTCGGAAGAGATAAGCGCTGAAAGCATATTAAGCGCGAAGCCCACTTCAAGATTAGAATTCCCTATGACCTCCCAGAAAGATGATCTGGTTGATAGGCGCAAGGTGGAAGCATGGCAACATGTGGAGCCGAAGCGTACTAATAGAGGCATCGCCTTTTTATGTCCAAACTATCGCACCTATGCTTGCATAGACGCTGGTAGTTTGGTAGACTTAACTAGCAATCGGTGCTCGAATCGCACCGGCAAGTATATTTCAAATTTGGACCAAATGGGTATCAACTATACTGTTTCAAGATTTTATCTTTCTAAAGTTAGCACATGCGTCTAACTTTAGAAACGATTTTTTGAAAGAGGAAGAGAAAACTTTTCTTTAGAAAAGTTGTCTCTTAGTAGATTGGTGCCCATAGCGCTGGGGAAATACCTGTTCTCATTCCGAACACAGAAGTCAAGCCCAGTAGCGGCGATTATACTGCTTTGCGGGAAACTAGCAAGGTGCCAAATTATACAAGAGCCATCCGAAAGGGTGGCTTTTGTCTTTTTCTGCTCCTAAAACTAAAAACCTCGCCGAAACTAGCGAGGTTAAGATTTAGGATTCTTTCCAGAACTCCGATGGTGGCAGTTCGCCGTTTTTTATTTTCTTTCGCAATTCATCAAGTAGATAACTGCATTTTGAGCGCTCTGTCTTAATATAATTGCAGAAAGATTCGACTAATAAAGTAGCAATTTTCAAGATGACGATTTGGGCGGCTAACAGGCTAAGACGTCCAACTGATATGGTCAGATTGATCGTCATAAATACGCTAGAAACTGATAGAGCTATAAGTAGAATCGCCATGAAGAAGAGTCCTATCTTTAAATCTTTAGTTAACGAACTAACCTTTTTTATATAGCCTAGACCGGTGAAAGTGATTTTTTGCTTTGAGTTAAAATCCTCATCAGTTGAAATCATCCTGTAATATCGCCAGCCATCACGCAGGCATATAGCAGTTGAAACTAAAAAGCCAAAGTCACAACACAATAAAAAAACAAACGTAAAATATGCCATCTTTTCACCCCCTTAAATAAAACTACGATTCTTGCTGCTTTGGGAAGAATATACCATCAAGATTATATCACGCTAACCAGAAAAAGTCAAGGCCAAGATGTTCGTTGCTATTGCATTCTCTATTCGGTACATCATGTGATATACTGTAAATAATATAACTCGCTAATTTATGCAATATTATGACTAATAGCAATAAGCGCTTACTATTCTGTAGTCTCTCTAATAAAATTCGTCGCCATTTGGTTTGGGTTCTGCCAGCTATATTCGGCTTGATTGTGGGACTAATGCTACTTCTGTTGGTCTTTATCTTGCCACAACTAGAAGTTGGCACTATCAAGCAACAAATAACTAAAATTAATCAAGCAATTCAGTCGAAAACTCTGACCAATGAGCATTTAGAGCAGAGCGTTAGCCAAATTTCTAAACACAATATTTTTAATCGAGAACTTCCTGAGTACTTGGTCGATTATATTCGCCAAGAATTTAGTAAAGCCCAGCCTTTTATTAATGCGAGTGATAGTAGTTTTACTACTCATTTTCTGACTCCAGTCAAAGCTGAAGTAAACCAGCCAGAAAAATATCTTGAAAAACGTTTTTCGTCTTTAACTAATCTTGAAAAATCTATCAAAAATAGTCAAAAATCGTTTGTTTCCCCAGCACAATTTATACGCAAGCGTACAGTTGATCATAAAATTATTGACCAATTCCAAAGCATAGCTCAGCTCGACTTAACTCCCTATCTCAAAAATAGTAACGCTATCGCCGAGCAGCTTGCTAAAATTCGTCAGGCTCTTACTATTCTTCAGAATCATCCTCAGGAGTGGCGAATTGAACCGACTAAAGTTATTATCTTAAAGCGCGCAAGGTACCAGGATCTTAAACAGATATTTGGCTCTACTGAATTAAATAGTCTCGTATTAATAAAAGATAAGACTCCGCCCGAAATTATAGCTATTACTCAGAGAGTTCCCCGTGGTTCACATCCAGATACTAAATTATTTTCTTGTATAGATGACGTCGATGACCAAGTCGATTGTAAAATTAGCCAAAAACCAGATTACTCCAAGCCTGGCACTTACAGTGTTAAGGTTTCGGCTAGTGATCAGGCTAAGAATAATGCCGAGCGAAGCTTTAATATTACAGTTTATCGTCAAAATCTGCCCCCTTATTACATTAAAGTATCTAAGACGCATCAGGTGGTAATGGTCTATGGCCTTGATGCTCAAGATAATTATACTAAACTTATAAAAACTTTTGTAACCTCGACTGGCTTATCAGGGAACACTCCGGTCGGTATTTTTAATACTCGTAAATACCATAATGTTTGGGCTGACTTGGTTGGCAACGTATGGGGCCAGTACCCCATACAAATTATTGGATTTTTCTGGTTTCATTCAGTACCATATTTCACACCAAATAACAGTCAGCTTGAATGGCAAGAATATAATAAACTTGGTCGGCCAGCTTCAGCCGGTTGTGTGCGGCTAAGTGTTGCGGATGCTAAATGGCTTTATGATAACACTCCTAATGGTACTAAGGTGGAAATCTATAATGGTCCTTTGCCGCCAGGTGTAACTAAGCCTAGCGCTCAAAAATTGTCCGCTAATGACCCACGTCGCGGTTGGGACCCTACCGACCCTGCAGTCGGTAATCCCTGGCGCTAGTCTAATAGTTTTTTATAAAGGATAACTAAGCTTCTTCTACGCTAGTTTCTTCAATCGCGTCAAGTAAAGAATCTTCAATATTTTTGCGCTTTTTCTTTTCCGGGGCTTTAGCCAATTCAATATCCAGCTCGTAGCCAGTTAATTTCGAGGCTAAGCGCACGTTTTGCCCTTGGCGACCGATTGCAATTGATTGTTGGTCCTCGGAAACGTAGACTTTTGCTCGCTTGCCATTCACCTCAACTTTTATCACCTCGGCTGGGCTGAGCGCTTCTCGGATATATTCGGAAATATTATCGCTCCAGTTGATAATATCGATTTTCTCACGATTCCCAATTTCGTTCATTACTGCCTGAATCCGAATTCCGCGTCCCCCGACAAAAGTGCCCACCGGATCAACGCCCGGCACTGTAGACATAACCGCAATTTTCGTGCGATGACCAGCTTCGCGCGTGATCGCCCGAATCTCTACCGTACCATTTTCAAGTTCTGGCACTTCTTGGCGGAATAAGTATTCAATAAATTCGGCCGAGCCGCGCGAAAGAATTAATTGCGCCCCGCGTTCGTCACGTTCAATTCCTTTTAGATAAACTTTGATTCGTGAGCTGACCGTGTAGCGCTCGCCGTCAATCTGCTCTGAGCGCGGCATAATACCAGAGGCTTTGCCAAGGTCAATCCGCACAATTTTTGGTTCAACTCTTGACACTACCCCAGTCATTACTGTACCGATTTTGTCTTCGAAGGCCGCCAAAACCGCATCGCGCTCCGCTTCGCGTAGACGTTGCACGACTACTTGCTTGGCCGTCATCGATGCTACGCGTCCAAAACTGGTCACTTTGTGCTTTTCTTCGACAATGTCGCCGACCTCTTTGCCTTTGCCGGCCTCTTTTTGCGGAATCTCGGTCGCTGGATTGTAGGCGATTTCATCTTCTACTACGGTGCGCATCACAAACACCTCAGCGTCGCCGCTCTTCAAATTCAGTACCGCGCGCACATCCATCTCGCGGTCACCTTCGTCTTTGCGCCAAGCCGCCGCAATCGCCGTTTCGATAATATCTAAGACCACTTCTTCCGGCAAATTTTTTTCTTCAGCAATTACCTTTACCATCGCTGACATTTGTTTTAAATCTAAACCTTCCATAGTTCCTTTCTTTAAATAAAAACACCGTCCCTCTTCGGGCCGGTCAAATAAGTATATTATTATAATAATCTAGCCTGCCCAGAAAGTCAACCTTAGACTTTTCCTTAATAACCGTTTATAATAAAGCTTATGCAAGAACAATCTTCGACTCCGCAAATAGAACCAAACCCTCAACCAAACCCTCAGCCAAACCCTCAGCCAAGTTCTCAATCGCAACCGCAAGAGCCGTCACGACAGGATATAAAGCTATCCGCTAGTCGAACCGAGTTCCGTCAATATCTGACACTGGCGCTCCTTTCACCGTTTTTAGTGTTGCTCGAGTCTCAGCTGTTCTTTTTCTCGCCTCCCATGGTTGCTTCCTTATTTTTAATGAATTTGATAATGGTAGCTGTCGCCTCGGTCAAAAAGCACATTCCGTTCAGCCTAGCCCCATTTCTATTTTTGCAGCCTTACTGCATTATTCTACTTTGCTTTTTTCTTCCAGCGATACTTCACCCAGTGCCGGGAGCAGGTATATCGTCTGCAGCAGCTTTGTTTGTAGTTGCCGGCAGCTTGATATTATTTATAGCGGCTAGATGTATCTACAAATTTTCTCGTCGCGATAATTGGCATCGCATTAGTTGGCCCTCTTGGCTTTCTAGCATGGCAAAGCTAGTTATGCCCATCATATGCGTACTGTATCTATTGCAACGTATTTCAGCGACATTGCCATTGATATATCTTCCGTTAGAGCCCCTTCTATGGTTTTTATTAGAAATAATTTTTTTCATCGCATTTATCGTTTTCGCTTTGATTATTCGCTTTAAATATGCTCGGACCGCCGTCATATCCGAAGAGCTTTCATCGAATCAGAGTCAGCCGCAGATTATAAGCTCATCTGTCAGTCAACTTGAGGCGCGAAGATATCTCAACATTATACTTGTCTCGTCCGCTATATCGTTAATAGCCACCCTATGTTTAAAAGATGCGGCGTATACGTCTCCACCTTTCCTTGTAGCTTATTCTTTGGGCGCTTGGGTTTTTCTAGCGTATCCATTTCTCGCCATCTCTCGTTCAATCAAAAAGAATATTCCAACTGGCATTTCATTGCTCTTCCTCTTGCAGCCACAGTTAATTTTTCTTTCCAGTCTATTGCTTCTCTACTTCCAGGCTCCAGAATTGGCAAAAGAAACAGCACTCTTTTTCACTATTATTCTTCCGTCTTGGATAACTATTTCTTTTGTAGCTATCTTTCTCTTAGCCAGGTGGCTGCCCGACCTGCAAAAATGCGAATCTTTACGCCGTATCGCCTGCCCCGACTGGTTTACTAGAAAACACAAACTAGCCTTATCGCTGATTACCGCCCTGCATATTGTGGCGATTATTTTGTGTTGCATCGTTCCGTCACTGGAGGCTATCAAAGTTTCTCCCCTACTATCGCTCTTGCTCCTTGCGGTTACTGCCGTGTCGGTCGTTATGATTAATTTCGTAATTGCCTCAACCGCTTTTCCGCGCCCACGTTCTTAATACGCGTGCTATAATCAATGCATGAGCACTATCAAGAGCAAACTTGCAAAATTCAAGCCGCCTCGGCTACCCCTGGCGAATAGCCCTAAGACCGATACTAAAACTGCCATTCTCGCTCTTGATATTGGTACTGAGTATATCAAAGCCGTGATTGCCGCGCCCACCAAAAAACATACTCTTGAGATCGTCGGTGTCGGGCGCGCCCACCAAGATGCTAATAATATGTACGCCGGCGCCATTTCGGACATTTCCGGTGTGGTAGCGGTCTGTGAAGAGGCGCTCAGTATCGCCGAAAATCAGGCCGGCCTCATCAGTAAGCAGACCGTGGTTGGTATCGCCGGTGAGCTGATTAAAGGCAGTACGTCTACTATCCGCTATCATCGCAGTAACGGCAACAAGCCGATCACCGAAGCCGAGATGCTTCAGATTATCAAGAAAATTCAGGAGCGGGCTGGCGCCATCGCGCGTAAAGAAGTCGCCACCGAAACTGATAATCCAGCGGTCGAGGTGCGCCTGATCAATTCCGCGATTGTTTCGCTGCAGATTGACGGCTATAAAATCAACAATCCCATCGGTTTCAAGGGGAGCGAGCTTCTGATTCAATTTTATACTGCCTTCGCGCCACTCGTTCATATCTCCGCCATCGAAAAGGTTTGCGCTGAGCTCAACCTTGATTTAATTGCGGTAGCAGTCGAACCTTTTGCGGTTTGTCGTGCCTGTCTAGGTGACAATCTTGATAGTAATTTTTCTGCCGTGGTGATGGATATTGGTGGCGGCACCACCGATCTCGCTATTGTCGACGATGGCGGCGTAGAGGGAACCAAGATGTTCGGCATCGGCGGCCGCAGCTTTACCCATCAGATTGCTCAACGTCTAGGCACCGATTTTACCGCTGCCGAAAAAATTAAGCTTGCTACTGATTTGTCACGACTTCAGCCCGCCATGCGCGCCAAAGTCGACCAAGCTATCTCTGATAATCTTGAGATTTGGCTCTCTGGTGTCCAGCTCGCAATTGAAGATTTTTCTGCTCTTGAGGTTATCCCTCCCCGTATCTTGCTCTGTGGCGGTGGCGCCAGCCTGCTTGAACTTCAAGAAGCCCTCGCCACTACCGATTGGTACCAAGATTTAGCTTTCCCACGTCGTCCAGTGGTCCACGTTGTCGAACCGGAGGATATCCCTGGTATCATTAACACTACGGACACCGCCCTCGATCAATCTTATATCACCGCTTTTGGTCTGCTCCGGGTTGCTCTCGATACCCTTATCGGTGTCCCCGAAGGCACTGGGCTGAAGACTCGCATTGCCAAAATTTTACAAAACTAACTCAAATTAATTTCTTGGAATTCCCCACGCTTTAGCGTGCCTAGACGATAACTTCCAAAAGTCAGTCGGTCCAATTTCTCTACTTTGTAGCCTAACGCTGCAAAAGTTCGGCGAATCTGCCGGTTACGCCCCTCACTCATCGTCACTAACCAGTGTTTTCTCGTCTCATCTTGACGTTCCAAGCCTAGCTGGCTACGTCCGTCTGGCAGCATAATCCCAAATTCCGCAATCATCTGCTGATGTAGTGGCGTCAAAGCCTTATCAAGCTCCACCAGATAGGTTTTGATTTTCCCAAATTTCGGGTGCGTCATTTTGAAAGCAAAATCACCATCGTTAGTCAGCAAAATTAAACCTGACGAGTCTTTATCTAGTCTCCCCACTGTTTTTAAAAGCTGATATTTTTCTGGTAACAATTCATAAACCGTCGGGGTCTCGCCTTGTCGCCGTTTTGAACAGACATACCCTACTGGTTTGTTAAGTATTAAGTAGAGAAAATTTACCCGTAAGGGGACTATCTTACCATTATAGCATACTTTATCTTCTTTGTCAATACGGTACCCCAGCTCCACTGGCTGACCGTTCACTGTTATCTGTTTGCGCGCAATCATATCGTCAGCTTCTCGCCGTGACACCCCCAGTCGTTCAGCTAGGAACTTATTCAGTCGCTGCTGGCTGATTGGCATTGGCTGTTCCGTTATTCGGCTGCGGTGCCGTTGTGGCTGGCGCCGGTATTGCCTCCTGGTCATTAACTGGCGCTGTCGTAACTACTGCCACTTCAGCCTTTTCTGGGTTAGGGAATTGACTAATCTGGGCATTCACAATTTGCTCCAATTCGGACTCTCCAGCTAGATGTTCTGCTTGTTCCTTGGTTACTTGCCCAGTCGGAGCAATTAGTTGCGTTAGGGGTTGCGTAGTTGGCGTTGGGTCTGTCTGGAAGCTTGGATTTGGGGAGGTTGTTTGGGCATTTGGGGTTGTTTGAGAGCTTGAGACCGCTTGGGTACCTGCTGGGGCTGTTTGGACACTTGGGGTTGTTTGAGTAATTGGCGTGGATGCCCCGCCGCGATCGCCTAGAACTTCGTGTATTACATTAACCACGTCTTCAATCCCAACCTGTGACTTCACCAAGTATCGATCAGCTCCGAGGTTTTCCCCCCGCTTGCGTTGATCGTCCGAAGATAAGGCTGTCATCATAATAACTTTGATTTTTTGTGTTTCAGGCGTTGAACGTAAAATATCCAACATATCAAATCCAGAAATTTTCGGCATCATGACATCCGAAACGATTAAGTCAGGTCTCTCGCGCACTGCCGCCGCCAGAGCTTCTTCACCGTCGCCAGCCGAAATAATCTCGTATCCTTCCGCTACGAGACGGATTCCGTAAATTTCTCGTAAGCTCTGATCATCTTCAACTAGCAATATCTTTGTCATAAAACCTCCGTGTTATTTATATTCTATAATACTTACGATTTTTTGCATAGTTTAACTTGGTGGAACTTGGCCTAACTGATTACTTAGGGCTGGTTCCGCAGAAGTAGTGTCTGTCGGTGCCGGGGCTGCTACTGTTGTCGCAAGCGGTACCTTCGGTGCTGCTGCACTTCCCGCCGGGTGACTCATGGTTTCTTGATTCATTAAAATCATTTTCCGTTTTTCATACTCCTGCTGAGATAAGCGAGGTAGCGTGACGAAGAAAGTTGAACCTTCACTAAAAGCACTTTCTGCCCAAACTTTTCCGCCCATCGCTTCAGCGCGCTGTTTGACTAAATATAGTCCCAAACCTGTCCCGCCGATTGTGCGGGTCTGCGAATTATCCACACGGTAAAACTTCTGAAACACATGCCCTAAATCATCTGGTGAGATGCCAATTCCTGTATCAGTTACGTTGATCAGAATTCGGTCGCCATCCCCCCTGACCCCCACCCAAATCGCTCCGCCTTCTGGGGTGTATTTAATTGCATTTTCCACTAAATTATCAATAATTTCGCGTAAAAAATCGACGTCCACCGCACAATAGACTAATTGGTCCAGCCTTTTTTCGCCTTTATTCTCGTCAATCGTTCCGAAACTAAAGCTCAGGCGCTTTTGTTCTATTGCTGGCAGATGTCCGTTCAAAATACTTTTTACCAGGGAGTTCATCTCTACTGGCACCAGATGGACCTTTAGCTTATGATCGTCAAGTTTTGTCACATCAAGTAAATCTTGGAATAATTTACCGAGGTGTTTACTAGCTAGATGGGCCTCCTCAAGATATTTGCGCGCTCGCTCGTCAATCGTGGCAGTTTGCGGATTGAGCGCCAATCCGAGATAACCCTCAATCGAAGCTACGGGGGTACGCATTTCGTGGCTTGCCGTCGAGATAAACTCAGTTTGCTCTCCTTCTTCCTCTAACTCCTTGGCGATATTGCGAAAAATCAGCACTCGGTCGCTCATGAGACCGCCTGTTGGTGTAGTTGAAACGGCCACTGGGATTTTTTGCTCCTGCATTGTAATTAGAACATAATCTCTGATATTAATAGCCACATTTTCACTGATCGCTTTCACGACTACATTCTCCGCCTCTTCGACCGCTCGCCCCTCTTCAGTTTCAAATTTGAGCACTGAGCTAAATTTTAGTCCGATGGCGTTATTCGCACTCCCGCAGCCGATCATCGTGACAGCTGCCGGGTTAATCATCTTAATCACTCCGTCTCGGCTCAAAATTATCACCCCATCCATAATGGAATTTAACACCATCCGGGACATATTAAGCTGTTCGGTGTCGCTCGCTATAATCGGCTTTGTTTGTTTTTTTGAAAAAATGCCCATTACCTTTAATTTTAACACAAGCAGCATAGAATATGCTATATTTAAAACAATATGCAAAAAGATATTATTTATATTGAGCCAGAAGAAGATATTACCGATATTCTCGGTCGGATTAAGCAATCTAGTCAACGCATCATTGCTTTAGTGCCACCGAAAAAAATCGGTGTTTTACGCAGCGCTGTCAATGTCAAACTAATCGCCAAAGCCGCGAGCGTGTCTGACAAGGCCGTGGTTTTTGTGACTACTGATTTGTCTCTGATGAAGTTAGCGGCGGCAAACGGTCTTCCGGTCGCTAAAACCCTACAATCTCGTCCAGTTATCCCAACTTTAGCGGATACCGAACAGATGAATGATGGAGCTGAGCAGATTGATGATAGTGCCGAGCAGATGGTAGAAGAATCCACTAAAGCCGCTCCTCTTAAAACAGGGAACAAGACTCCAAAAACGCAGGCTGCGCCGAGGAAGAAGGAGCAGACTCTTGCTCCTGCCGACTTGCAAGATAGCGATTTGGATATTGACGAAGAATCTCTCAATTCTGGCAAGAAGAAAGCCAAACTTGCTCATAAGATTCCAAATTTCAACAAGCAACGCAAGCTAATTCTGGCTGGCGCCATCGGCGGTGTTGCTCTCGTTGCTTTTCTGGTCTGGGCAATTATTTTTGCCCCAGCTGCTCAGATTACAGTAGCGATTCGAACAACGACTAATAATTTCTCTGAAAATATTACTTTTACTAAGGATCAACAAGCCGTAAAGCCTAAAAAAGGAGTATTTTTGCTTGAAGAGCAAAAATACGAGAAAAAGTCCAATACTAAGTTCACTGCTACCGGCAAAAAGGATGTTGGCGAAAAAGCCAGCGGCACCTTGACTGTGACCTATCATTTCAGTCTCGACGATAAAGGCTCTAGCCAAACTCTTCCAGCCGGCTCAAGGCTGACTTATAACGGGCTCAACTATTTTACTGCTACCGCTGCTACCGTTAGCTGGGACGGCGATAGTCTAAATCAGTGCCCCCAACCAAGAAATGGCTATTGTCGCCGCTCGACCAAGGTCAAAGTCAGCGCCGAGGGCCCAGGCGAGAAGTATAACATTGGCGCACATAATAGTGGTTGGGCTTCATCCGTAAGCGGCTTTAGTGCAGCTAACGAAGATCCGTTTTCTGGTGGGACTTCTAAAGTAGTTACGGTTGTTCAACAAGCTGATATTGACAAGGCTAAGGAAAAACTCACCTCTGAGAATGAAGCTGCTGGTAAAAAGAAGCTTCTCAAAGCTATTCCAAAAGATTTTATCGCTATTGATTCTACTTTCAAGCAGACGGTTGGTGACCCAGTCTCGACTCCAGCGCTTGGGGAGCAGGTGGCTGATGGCACTGAGGCCAAGCTCGAGTCTACGACCACATTTACAATTTTTACTGTGGATAAAACCCATATTAAAGAGTTTATCCAGACTAAATCTAGCAAAAAACTTGCGGCCGACCAAAAAAATTACTCTATCGGCAACCCGTTTTTTGAACGCTTTACCGAAGGCAATCCCACCACTGCCAAGCTCAAGGCTACTGCCCAGAGTGGCCCTAAGGTAACTGAACAAGAAATTCTTGAGAAATCTCTGGGCCATAAAAACGGCGAAGTCCAAGCCTTGATTAAGTCGATTAATGGCGTTAGCACAGTCAAAATTACCCCGTCCTTTTTCTGGGTCAAATCAGTACCAAACGACTCCAATCGCGTCAAGGTTGAGATAAAGGTCGAAAAATAATGAAAATCATCGGACTCGACGTCGGCACCAAGCGAATTGGTGTTGCCAAAGTCGATACTAAGGTCAAAATTACTATACCCGAAGAGACCATTTTGGTAGACGGTACAGAGTTAGATCATATTCGCCAACTTGGCGTCAATTTGCAGACTAATCTATTTGTTTTAGGATTGCCCCGCAATTCGGCTGGGCTTGAAACCGCTCAATCCAAATATGTACGTGATTTTGCCGCTCGCCTGCAAACTGCTATACCGGACGCCAAGATCTGCTTCCAGGACGAATCGCTAACTTCAATCGAAGCTGAGCAGCGGCTTAACCAGCGTAAAAAACCTTTTACAAAAGGAGCAGTTGATGCTGAAGCGGCCACAATTATTCTGCAAGATTTTGTCGAATCCCAGACTCAAAACCTCAAAACTCAAGATCTTCAACTTCAAGATCTTAAAAAAGACTCTCAAAATGCTAAAAAAAAGTCTAAATCTGGCAAATCTGCGGTTTTCAAACGCATTGTACTAATTTTTGCGGTTATTTTGGCTCTAGCTACCTTTCTAGGCTTTAATTGGTACCACACCGCACTTCAGCCCGTCGCTTCAGCAATTGACTGTCAGGGGCGGCCTCAGCCCGCTGACTGCAAAAATCTTCATTTTACCGTTGCTAAATCAGCTTCAGCCAGACAAATCGGTCAGCAGTTAGCGAAATCTAAGCTAATTCGTGACTCTTTCGCTTTTCAAATTTATGTACGCTTGGGCAACTATGTTTTAAGATCCGGCACATTCGAGCTCAGTAAAACTATGTCTGTTCAGCAAATTGTCGAAATTCTCTCTAGAAACACTGCCTCTACTGAAGTTTTTCGCCTAACTTTTTTGCCTGGCGAAACGATTTCGAGTATCAAGGCGAAAATTGTCGCCCAAGGCTACACCCAGACTGAGGTCGATCAAGCCTTCGCACAGCAATTCAATCACCCAGTACTTGCTAATCTACCAGCTGGTGCTTCTCTCGAAGGCTACATCTATGGCGATACTTATGAGTTTTTCAAAGGTGAAACTGTTGCCAATATTATCAAACGCCCTCTGGATCAGCTTTATCAAGTCGTTCAAAAAGAATCCTTAAGTGATCAATTTCGCAAACAGGGATTGAGTTTACGCGAGGGGATTATCTTAGCTTCAATTGTCCAAAAGGAAGCTAAATCACCCGATCAGCCAGCAGTCACCAGGGTTTTTCTTAATCGTCTGCAGTCCGGCATGAATTTAGGCAGTGACGTGACAGTTCAGTACGCCCTGGACTTGAGAGATCCTAGACGTCAAATTTATCAAGATAACGCAAGCAAGTTAAAGGTCGACTCTTGTTATAATACACGCCTCCACGCTGGGCTGCCCTGTGGCCCCATCTCTAATCCCGGTCTTTCTGCCCTTAGAGCAGTGGCTCACCCCGCTCAAAACGATTATCTCTATTTCTTGACAGGGGACGACGGAAAGATGTATTATAGTATGGACGACGCAGGCCACCAGAGAAATATTGCTCACCACTGCCAAAAGCTCTGCGGCGTTTCATTATGACAAAGACTAAGAAATCTCATCCTAAGAAACCTTTTTTCAAACAAGTTTTGCCTTATTTTGCTGTCGCTGTTTTAATTCTTGTTGTCGCTTTTTTTGGCTCTTTTGATAAGAACACCACCCAGTCCAGCGGCCTTGACCTCAGTAAATTTTACAAAGATAATTTCCGGGCCACTACCGACCAAGTCTCCGAGTATTACTTAGCTTCCAGTGTGGCTGAATCGGTTCATCTCCCGACTGCAAAATATATTAATACAAATTACAACTCTGTAGTCATTATTAATAAAACTGGTCAAGTTCAAGGCGAAAAATTAGGCATCCAATACCTACCAAATGTTACTGAATCGCGCGGGATCATTAAACACGAGGTCAAAAATGGGGAGAATCTCGACACAATTGCTAACCAATACGGTGTAACAGTGACCCAAATTCGCTGGTCGAATAATCTCCGCACCACTGCAGTTAACCCCGGCACTACCCTTTATATTCCAAAGATTCCTGGCATTATCTACGTTGTAAAAAACGGCGACACTATCGAGTCTCTGGCTAAAAAATATCAATCCAGCGCAACCTTGATTATGGAGGTTAACGACCTCTTGAAAATTTCGGATGCTCTAACCGTCGGCGCTTCGATCGTGATCCCGTCGGGTCAGTTACCGGAGAACGAGCGTCCAGAATATGTCGCTCCACGTCAAAGTTTTGTGGCAACCGCTCCGAGCCGCTATTATCTATCCTATTCTGGTCGCAATCCAATGGCTTGGGGTTGGTGTACTTGGTACGCCTGGCAGAGACGGTATGATATGGGGCGTCCATTGCCGTCTAGTGGGCTTGGCAATGCCAATACTTGGGATGATGTCCTAGGCTTTAATTACACGCCAGCTGTCGGCGCCGTTTTTCAGACTGATGGCGGCTGGTATGGACACGTCGGGATTGTGGATTCAGTAAATTCAGACGGCAGTATCACCGTGAGCGACATGAACGGTTTTGCGGGTTGGGGCGCTGTTGGCACTAAGACTCTTTCCAGGAGCGAATACAGGCACTACAAGTTTATCCATTAGTTGCCAAAACCTCTAATTTGTTATAAAATATAAGCATGTTTGTTGATACTGCGAAAGTAAAGCTGAAAGCCGGGAAAGGCGGCAATGGCGCCGTCTCTTTTCGTCGTGAAATCTATATCCCCAAAGGTGGTCCCGATGGCGGTGATGGCGGGAAAGGCGGCTCTATTATTTTTCGTGCCGACAAAGACACCAATACCTTACTTGATTTTCGTTTCAACCCTGAATTAAAGGCCGAAAACGGTCACAACGGCTCTGGACAACGTGCCGCTGGGCGCTCCGGGAAAGATTTGATCGTTGAGGTGCCAGTCGGTACCGTAGTCAAGCGCGATGGCCAAATGATCGCCGATTTAGTGCAAGATGGACAACAGGTGGTGATTGCCGCAGGCGGCGATGGTGGTTTTGGCAATGCTCACTTCAAATCTTCGGTTCGTCAAACCCCGAAAATCGCTGAAGTCGGCGAGCCGGGCGATGAATTTGAAGCCGAATTGGAGCTGAAACTACTCGCCGATGTTGGCTTAGTCGGTTTACCAAACGCCGGCAAATCAACTTTTCTCTCTGTAGTTTCTAATGCTAAGCCGGAAATTGCTGATTATCCATTCACTACTTTGACTCCTAACCTTGGCGTTGCAACTATCGACCAGCAAGATTTGCTGATTGCTGACATTCCCGGCCTAATTGAGGGGGCTTCTGATGGTAAAGGATTGGGTCACGCTTTTTTGCGTCACGTCGATCGCACCGCGGTACTTTTACATCTCATTGACGTTTATAATGACGACGCTGGTGCCGCCTATCAGACTATTCGGACCGAACTCAACCGTTACTCTGACTTAGCTGAGCGGCCTGAAATTATTGCTTTAACCAAAACCGAAGGGCTCACCCGCGACTTAATCCAGTTGCAAATTGATAATATTCAAAAAGTCAATTCGAGCGCGCAGGTTTTTGCGATTTCTGCGACTGCTCACCAGGGAATTGAAGAATTATTGCGCGCACTGAAGGTAGCTGTTCTGAAAGCTCGCCAAGATACCTTAAATGGCAGCCAAAAAAGCAACCATCTAAAAGCTCAAAACACCACCCCGACTAACAGTGTCGCGCAGTCACAGGACTCATTTACTCAAGTAGGAAAGTCTGACTCAGAGCTGCCAACCATTTCACTCGCTCCCACTGCCTACACCGACACTTGGCAGGTTACAAAAACCGACGAAGGGATTTTCCTAGTTACGGGCGCTAAAATCGAGAAATTTGCTCGTCGTACTGATCTTGAGAATTATGCTAGCGTCAACCGCTTGCGCGATATTTTGAAAAAGCTTGGTATTCGCGCCGAACTTACTACTCAAGGAGCCAAGCCGAGTTCAATTATTGAGATTGCTGGCAAACGCTTTACTTTGGTCGAAGACTATTAACCAAGAAGAGACTGATTACTCAGTCTCTTCGCGCTGATGCGCGCCCACCCTGGGGCACATTGTTTTGTTTTAATCCGCTGTGTTTGTTTTTAATGTAGTCTCCACACTCCACTATTGACTCAGTGGAACCCCTGTGAAGCGTATCAGCTTACTTTTATTCTAATTATTCTCCTTATGCTTGTCAAGGCTTTTTGATGTATTATCCATTAAAATTCCGCTATTGTTTGCAATCGGAGCAAAATAGCCATAGATCAGTTGAGTTTTAGAAAAAGCGCTGTCATGATCTTAGCAAAAAGTAGACATGCCCGACTACTAAAACAGGTTCTAACGCGGGCGTAAAATCTCACCATTTCAGAGTAAAAATTCAAAAAATCGCCCAAGAAGGCGACGATTTGGATTTTTACTCTAAAATGGTGCCCGGAGCGGGAATCGAACCCGCACGGATTTCTCCATTCGATTTTAAGTCGAACGCGTATACCAGTTCCGCCATCCGGGCATTTTAAGCTTCTCTCCTTTATATGCCGTTTCCGAGACCGTAAGCTTGAGCGAACGCCCTCGAGTGTGCCGAGGAAACAGTTATATTAAGAGGTTATAGCTGAATCTTGGAGGCGCCTACCGCCCCTTGGAACGCGGAAGGCTTCCACCTATCAGCTCTGCTGTTTTTTGGAGGCGCCTACCGGAATTGAACCGGTGTAAAAGGTTTTGCAGACCTCCGCGTAACCACTCCGCCAAAGCGCCACCTCCCAATTTTACCATAAATCTCTTGAAAAAAAACCTCCTTATTGCTATACTCTGTATATCGTGCGAGCGTAGCTCAGTTGTTTAGAGCGCTTCCTTGCCAAGGAAGAGGTCGAGAGTTAGAGTCTCTTCGCTCGCACCAGAAAAGCTTTTCGATATCTGGAAAGTCTTTTTTTATCTTCAGATAGCCTATTTATCATAATCAAAATCGCCTAAACTCTAGTCAAAACTCGTCAAACGGTATATCATAGAAGAGTAAATAAGGAGAATTATTATGCCAATTTGGTTAATTGTAATACTCGGCATCGTTGCCCTCATCATAGTATTTGTTTGGCTTACTTATAATGGACTTGTTCGACTCAACGAGAGAGTTAACGAAGCTTGGTCTGATATCACAGTGCAACTTAAATATCGTGCCGATTTGATTCCCAACGTCGTAGAAACTGTCAAAGGTTATGCAAAGCACGAAAAGGGAACTTTTGAAGAAGTTATCAAGGCTCGCTCTGCCGCTATGGGTGCTAAAACCGTCAAAGCTGCTGCTGCTGCTGAAGATCAGCTCAGTGGGGCGCTCAGTAAAATTTTCGCTATCGCTGAGGCTTACCCAGACCTTAAAGCTAATGAAAACTTCAAAGAACTTCAGATACAGCTTCAAGATGTTGAAGATAAAATTCAAGCCGCTCGCCGCTTCTACAATACTGGTGCCAAAGATCTCAATACCAAAATTAAGCTTTTCCCAACCAACCTGTTTGCTAACATGCTCGGTTTTAAAATCCGCGACTATTTTGAAGTTTCTGAGAGCGAAAAAGCTAAAATCGATAACGCTCCCAGCGTAAAATTCGACTAATATGTATAAGCAAATTACCGCCAATAAGCGTAACACGATATTAATCATGCTCGGATTTGTGATTTTTATCGGTGCTTTTGGTTGCCTTTTTGCTTGGGCTTATCGTGATTGGAGTGTAGCGGTTACAGTGATTCTGATTGCTGCTCTCTACGCTGTTTTGCAGTATTTTCTGGCCAGTAAATTAGCAGTTGCTATGACAGGCGCCAAACCAATTTCCAAGCAAGAAAATCGTCGGCTCTATAATATCGTCGAGAATCTCTCAATTACTACCGGTTTACCAATGCCAAAAGTCTATATCATTGATGACCCAGCGCCCAACGCTTTCGCTACCGGTCGCGATCCAGCACATTCTTTAGTTGCCGCTACCACTGGCCTCCTTGATATTATGGACGATAAGGAGCTGACCGCTGTCATGGCACACGAGATGTCACATATTAAAAACTATGACATTCGTGTTAGTATGATTACCTTTGGTTTAGTTTGTGTAGTTGGTTTTATTTCTGATCTTGGTGTTAGAATGCTGGGGTTTCGCGATCGCGATAACGACCGCAGCCCAGTTGGTTTAATTATCGTTCTAATTACCTCTATTCTAGCTCCGCTGATTGCTTCGCTGGCTCAACTTGCAATCTCTCGTCAACGTGAATATCTTGCGGACTCCTCCGCTATTCATATTACTCGTTATCCTGAAGGTATGATTGCTGCTCTCAAAAAACTTGACACCCACTCTAGGCCGATGCGTCGTCAGAATGGCGCTACTGAGGCACTTTATATTAATAATCCCATTAAAAAAGGCTTCATTGGCAAACTTTTTAGTACTCACCCCCCCATTGAACAACGCATTGAAAGACTTGAAAATGCCAAAAAAACTTTCTAAAAAAGCCAAAACTAATTTGTTAACCAACTTACGGAGTCGTTTTTTTGCGTTTTGGGGTAATTCCAGCAAGACGCGTAACAAACGTCTACGACTTCACCGTTCTTTTCATCGCTCCTATCGCGAAGACTATGTTCGTGAGCTGGAATTGCCCGGGCTTTTACACCACGCCTGCACAACTTTTAGTAAAATTTTCAAAAATTGGCGACTGTTTCTGCCTTTCCTTGTTTTAATCGTCGCTCTAAACATTATTCTAGTTGGCTTGCTTAGCGAAGACACTTATGTAAAATTTCAAAAAGCTATTGACGACACTAATAATAGCCTTACTCAGGGTAAAGTTGGCGATGTTGCAAAGGCTGGGCTGCTCCTAGTTTCCACAATTACCACCGGCGGTCTTACTAACGGTATGACTGAGGTGCAGCAGGTTTTTGCCGTTTTTTTGGCGCTTGTGGTTTGGCTAGTCACAATCTATATCCTGCGCCAAAATCTAGCCAGTAACAAGATTCAGCTGCGCGATGCTTTATATAATGCTTTAACTCCGTTTATCTCAACTTTTTGTGTGTTGGCGGTTATTTTTTTACAGCTGATCCCGATTTTCTTAGTTATCATTGTTTATTCTACAGCTATTGCAACCGAGTTTCTCACTACCCCATTTTACGCTTTATTAGTTTTCCTCTTTGCGCTTCCGCTAGTTATCTTGTCGGTTTATTGGCTTTCAAGTTCTTTTCTAGCTCTTGCGATTGTCACGGCGCCTGGTCTCTACCCGCTAGTTTCTCTACGAGTGGCTTCTGACCTAGTAGCTGGTCGTCGTTTGAAACTGATTGTTAGACTCATCTATTTAATTTTTGTCTTGTCGGTAGTCTGGATTTTTACCCTTTTGCCAATTATCGTCCTCGACCTTAAACTCAAGCCAGTTTTCAGCTGGCTGGCTGGTATTCCGATCGTGCCATTTTTTATGCTGATCGTTTCGTGTTTCTCAGTCATTTATGCCGCCGCCTATTTTTATCTCTTTTATCGCCGGATTCTAGACTATGATAAAAAATAATTTTCCCGACCACACTCAGGCCGCCACTCGCGCTGCTAAATTACGCGAGCTGATTAACGACTATCGCTATCACTATCACGTTTTAGACCAATCAATTATGTCCGAGGCGGCTGCCGATACTTTAAAACATGAATTGTCACAAATCGAACAAGCTTACCCAGACTTAATCACGCCGGACTCTCCCACTCAGCGGGTTGCCGGTCAGCCGCTCGCTAAATTTAACAAAATTCAACATACTAAACGCATGATTTCTCTGGCCGACGTTTTTTCAGAGGCTGAAATTAAAGATTGGGTTAATCGTAATCGCAAATTAACCGATCAGCCTTTTGAATATTTTACGGACATCAAGATGGACGGACTCGCTTGCGCTTTACATTATGAAAACGGCGTCTTTAAGCGAGCCGTCACTCGGGGTGATGGCTTGACTGGGGAAGATGTCACTATGAATGTTCGAACTATTAATAATTTACCTTTGCGGCTACGCGGCGCGCATCTACCCGCCCAGGTTGAAGTTCGTGGCGAGATTGTAATTTTTAAAAACGATTTTGATAAGCTAAATCACCAACAAACTAAGCAAGGCGAGAAACTTTTTGCTAATCCTCGTAATCTGGCGGCTGGCTCTATCCGTCAGCTTGATCCTAAAATTGCCGCTGGACGACCTCTAAAATTTATCGCCTATGATTTAGTGACCCCAGATCTTTCTACGCACCAAGCAGCATATAAGTCGCTCAAAGAGTTTGGCTTTCAGACTTCGGGGCAGGATCAGACCTTCACTAATTTGTCTCAGGTTTTTACCGAGATTGAGCACCTTAACCAGACGCGTGCTCAGCTTCAATTTAACACTGATGGTATGGTAATTAAAATCAATAATCGTTCCACCTACTCCGCTCTTGGTATTGTCGGTAAAACTCCGCGTGGGGCGGTTGCTTTTAAATTTCCCGCCGAAGAAGCTACCACTATTGTCCGTGATATCTTAATTTCAATTGGTCGGACTGGCGCTGCGACACCAGTGGCGATTCTCGACCCTGTTCAAGTCGCTGGCTCAACCGTACAGCATGCATCGCTCCACAACGCTGATGAAATTGCTCGGCTTGATTTAAGAATCGGCGATACAGTGATTGTTTTTAAGGCCGGTGATATTATTCCTCAAATCAAAGAGGTACTGCCAACTTTGCGCCCAGATCAGACGCAACCTTTTAATTATCTTGAGGCCCTCAGTACTCAGTATCCAGATTTAGAATTCGAACGCCCAGCAGGCGAGGTTGTTTACCGAGTCAAAGGCAGTAACGCTAAGCAAATCTTACAACGCGCTATTGAGTATTACGCCAGCAAACCAGCTCTTAATATTGAAGGTCTCGGCGAGAAAAATGTCGAAGTCCTAGTGGCTAATAATTTAGTTAATTCCATCGCCGATCTTTATCGTCTAACGCCTGGCCAACTTAAGAAGCTCGATCGCTTTGCTGACCTTTCTGCTCAAAAGCTAGTGGATAATATTCAAGCCAGCAAAACACCATCTTTGGCTCGTTTTTTGACTGCTATCGGTATTCGCCATATTGGTAGCCAGACCGCAATTGATCTGGCTAATCATTTCCAATCACTCGACAAGTTGCGCCAAGCCACTGAGCCAGAACTCCTTAATCTCCCTGGCATTGGCCAGACTGTAGCAGCTTCTATTTTGGCGTTTTTTGCCGACGAGGATAATCTAGATTTGCTAGATCAATTGGCTGAGCTTGGTGTGCACCCAGTTTTTGCGGTGCAAACTCCTGGTGCGCTCTCGCAGTATTCTTTTGTGGTTACCGGAACGCTTGACCATATGAGTCGCGATGCTGCTGCTGAGCGTATTCGCGCTCTTGGTGGTCAGTTCCATAGTTCTGTTGTAAAAACCACAACGCATTTAGTCGCTGGGCGCAATACCGGTCAATCTAAGCTCAAAAAAGCCGCCGCCTACGGCGTTCAAGTCATTAACGAGGCCGAATTTCTTCAACTATTACAATCTTAGCGCTTATGCTTGTAAGTTTCCTAGAACCTCTTAGAATAAGCGACGTGAGCCCGCATTCCACCTATTGTGGGCTCACACGGCTACTTATTGATGGGTCGGCGGAAAGGGTTGAGCTAAGTTTAAATGTTGATTATTCTCCTCAATCCGAATCAGCTCATTGTATTTTGCGATCCTCTCCGAGCGCGATAGAGAACCGGTTTTAATCTGTCTCGCCCCTAAACCAACCGCTAGATGTGCAATCGAAGTATCTTCACTTTCGCCAGAGCGGTGTGAAATTATCGTACAGTAACAACTCTGTTTGGCAAGCTTAACAGCACTAATCGTCTCGCTGAGCGTCCCAATCTGATTTGGTTTAATCAAGATTGCATTACCGACACTCTCGTTGACTCCACGTTGCAAAAGTTCAGCACTCGTCACGAACAAATCGTCCCCTACTAACTGAATTTTGTCTCCCAGCTCTTGAGTTAATTTTTGCCAACCCGCCCAATCGTCTTCATCTAGTCCATCCTCAATAGACACTATCGGGTATTTTTCGATTAAGTTTTTGTACCAAGCTATCATTTCGGCTGCATTTTTCCGCTCTCCGCTAGTATTCAATTGATAAATACCCTCTTGGCAAAATTCCGAGGCCGCCACATCTAAAGCGATCCCGAAGTCTGTACCCGCTTCAAATCCAGCCTTCCTGATGGCTTCCATAATTAAGTTGAGCGGGCGCTCATTATCCTCTCCTAATTTTGGTGCAAAACCACCCTCGTCTCCCACTGTGGTCGGAAAACCTTTCGCTTTTAAGATTTCTTTCAAATTTTGAAAAACTTCCGCACCCATCCGAATTGCATCCGCCATATTGTCCCCGCCGACCGGCACTATCATATATTCTTGAAAATCAGTCGACCAATCGGCATGCGCGCCACCGTTTATGACGTTCATCATCGGCATCGGTAGAGACATCTTCTCAGTTGTGCCAGCCAACTCTGCGATATATTGGTAAAATTCGATACCGCGCTCTCGGGCTACCGCCTTAGCCGCTGCTAGGGACACTGCTAAAATCGCATTCGCTCCCAGACTAGACTTGTCCTTCGTCCCGTCCATTTCGCACATCATTGCATCAATTGTTTTCTGTTCAGCCAAATTACCAACTAACAAATCACGGATTTTACTATTGATATTCCAAACCGCTTTTAGCACGCCTTTGCCGCGGTAGTAATTTGGGTAGCCATCCCTCAGCTCCAGAGCCTCGTGGCTTCCAGTTGAAGCACCCGACGGTACAATGGCTCGACCCATTGCTCCAGAACTTAAAACTACGTCCGCCTCGACGGTTGGGTTGCCACGACTGTCTAAAACTTGCCGGGCTTTAATTTCGGCGATGATTTCTTTATCCATAAGCATATTATAGCATCTCTTCGCGCTGCAAAACTCAACGTGCTATAATTTAGATAATGCCAATATCATTGAGGAGTATTTATGCCAAAACAGCCTAAATCTAAACCCAAAATTAAGCTAGCTATTGCTATCGTAGCAGGTGTTCTACTGGCACTTGGCCTAATTGGTGGCAGTGTAGCCGCTATCAAGTGGTACCATAGCCCGGAGAAAGTTGCTCTTGACGCTGTCTCGCACGCTATCAAAGCGAAATCGACTGCCGTAGACGGCGAAATTACCGTTAAAGCCTCGGATGCTTTAGCCGCTTTTCTGTTTTCTAATCTTAAACTTAAACTTACAAACAGCACTCAAGGCATCAGCAATAAAACTGACATTGATGCTACCATTACTTTTTTCGGTGGCAAGAACATCAAACTTAGATTTGGTGAGGTTATTACGAAAGACGGCGTAGTTTATTTCAAGACCACTGGACTTTATGAAGCTTATCAAAAATCTTTCGAGAAAGTGGCTGACGGACTAATTTCCTCTCGCGGGCTTGAATCGAAAGTTGGCAGCGCGGGCTCACCCGATGCTACTGCCGAGATGATTAAAGTTCTTGATAATCAATGGTGGAAAGTTTCGATTCCAGATTTGATCGCTAAAACTTCTCCCAGCGACAAGGCTTACGGCGAGCTGTATAGCTGTGCTTTTAATACTGCCTCTGATTTTAACTCTAAATATGCTAACGAGTTCGCTGCTCTCTATAAACGCCATCCTTTCGCTAAAATCGCCGCTTATAAAGGCGAAGTTAAAGACAGCGACAAAGACAGTAACTACTATACGCTCTCTAACGACCCTAAAGAAGCTGCCGCTTTCTTTAATGCCATCGATGACACTAATCTCTTTAAAGATTTCTCCGTTTGCGCTAAGAAAATCAAGAAGCTGCCGCAGCGGGTTGCTAAGTACGTCAACAAGTTGCCTGAGTTTCAGGAAAAAGATTTTACGCAAGCCAAGACAAAATCAAACTTGGTCGTCGGTATCAACAAATCCAAACGTAATTTCTCCCACCTTTATTTTGAAGAGAAAGTTCAATCCAACCTACTAACCATTACCGGCTCGCTCCACTTTGCTTATTCCAACCAAGCCGCCAAGTTTGACGCTCCTGCACATGCCAAAGATATCTCTAAATTAATCAACAAGCTCGGCTTGCACTAAGAGCCAATGTCTACACTCCAGGAAAAGCTCAAAAATTTACCAGCTGCACCTGGAGTGTATTTTCATAAAAACCAAGCTGGCGAAATTATTTACATCGGTAAAGCTGCCGTGCTTAAAAATCGCGTGCGTCAGTATTTCCAAAAAAATCAAAAAGACGCCAAAACGACCGCATTAGTTGCCGAAATTACCGACATTGATTGGATTGTCGTCGATACGGAAATGGATGCGTTATTCTTGGAATCAGAGATGATAAAGCGCTATCAACCAAAATGGAATATCCTACTGCGCGACGACAAAACAGTTTCTTATGTGCGAATTGACTTAAAATCACCCGTGCCGCACGTTTCAATCACTCGCACACCGATGGACGATCAAGCAACGTATATCGGTCCGTTTTATAGCAAAGTCGCCGTCCAGAAGGCTCTACGCATCTTAAGAAAGGTTTTTCCATTTTATGACCGACCTTTTAAGGAGCAAAAAACCCTTTACACCGACCTTGGCTTGACTCCTGGTCTAGAAATTGGTGCCACTACCGTAGCTGAGTATAGGAAAGATTTGCGGCAGCTCATCCGTTATTTAAAAGGGGATCGTCAAAAACTGATGCGCGATCTAGAGGCTGCTATGGAAAAAGCTGCTCAGAGCGAAAATTACGAATTAGCGACAAAATTACGTAATCAACTCTTTAGTCTCAAAGCCCTTAAGCAAAAAATCGTTTTTTCTGATCAAGAGTTTCTTGATCTCTCAAATGACCAAGCTTTGCGTCAGCTGCAGAATCTCCTTCGGCTCTCTGATCCGCCCCGCCGTATTGAGGGCTATGATATCTCCCATCACGCTGGTGAGCACACCGTAGCTAGTATGGTAGTTTTTTCTAATGGTGTTGCTGATCGCAGTGAATATCGTAAATTCAGGATTCGTTCCAGCACGAATGATGATGTCGCTAGTCTTCGCGAAGTTCTCACTAGACGCTTTAAGCACCGAGACTGGACTTACCCAGACTTGATTATTCTGGATGGTTCAACTGGGCAGCTCTCTGCCGTGCGAGACCTCGTGGCTCCGCTGCAAATTCCCATCATCGGTCGCGATAAAAGTGGCTCGCACTCTCACGGTGGCCCGGTTAAAATTACCTTCCTACTCGATCGTCAATATCAAACACTCGCTCTTCCCGACAACCATCACGTTGCACGTCTAGTTGCTCGGATTGATGAGGAAGCCCATCGGTTTGCGGTTACCTACCATTCCTTGCTAAAGCGTCAATCCATGCTAAAATAGGTAGATGATAAAAAGACAAATTAGTGTATTCCTTTTTCGCTGGCTAGTTGCAAGCGCTGGTATGTGGCTCTGCCTTAACTGGTTTGCCAGTATTGATCGCGCAGTTTATAGCAGCTGGCTATTTATTGCCGCTGGTCTTTTATTTTCTTTATTAAACGCCACCGTCAAGCCAATTGCTACCATCATTTCTTTGCCGCTAATTATCTTAACGCTCGGTTTTTTCTCCATTTTAGTTAATACTGCCATGGTCGGTCTGACTTTTTGGCTGCTGCCTGGCGTCACCGTAACTTTTGGCGGGGCGCTGCTCTCATCCATAGTCATGAGCCTTATAAACGGGCTTGTCAATTTCTTTATTCCTACGTATAATAAAAAGTAATATGGACCTAGAATCAATTTTAAGTACTACTACTTTCGTTTCCGCCATTTTGACAGTTCTGCTGATTTTATTGCAACAGCGTGGTGCTACGTTGGGTGCTGGTTTTGGCGGTTCAGGTGAGCTTTATACTACTCGCCGCGGTCTCGATAAATCACTTTTTAGCGCTACTGTCATTTTTGCCTTAATTTTCGTTTGTTCAATTTTGGGGTTATTATTAATTCCTTCATAATATGAAATATTTTTCCAAAAAGAGTGGGCAAAAAATCACGAAACGGTTAAACAAATTTTCGCGTCAAGCGAAAAAAGAAGGTGTCGCTCATCTTCGGAAAAATTTCATCAATCGCATCTCCCATATCAAAACCGTCCGTTTATTAATTTTGGAATGGAGTTTACTGGTTATTAGTATTATTATGCTGGCTACTACGCAAGCTTTTCTCTATACTGAATCTTATGCTGCAGATTCCTTTGTCAAAGGCGGCGCTTTTACTGAAGCAACGCTCGGCGAAGTGCATTCGCTCAATCCGCTCTTCGCCGTTACTGAAAGTGAACAAACATTAGCAAAATTATTATTCGCCCACTTGACTGCCACGGATTACTCAGGCCATACTGGTTTCGATCTTACTGAGTCAATTTCTTCAGACCAGACTGGCAAAATTTGGACGGTTAAGCTGCGTCCCAATCTTAAATGGTCGGACGGTCAGCCTTTAACTAACCAGGACGTAATTTTTACTGTTGAGACGATTCAAAACCCCAAGATTAATACCCCGCTCGCCGCTAATTTAACTGGTGTTTCACTCGAAGAAAAGGATGGCAAATTGATTTTTAAGCTTCCTGCCGCTTACGTTAATTTTCCTTCCTCTCTGAATATCCCGATCTTGCCAGCACACGTTCTGGCTAAGGTTAGCCCAGACGCTTTACTGGATCATAAATTTAGCTCTACGCCGATTTCCTCCGGTCCATTTAGCTTCAATGCGGTGCAAAATGTCAGCGTCGAGGGCGAAAAGATTGTCTATCTTACCGCTAACCCATATTATTACAAAGGCAGAACATTATTAGATAGTATGGCCGTCCACGCTTTTACCGATAAAAAATCCGTCGCTGCTGCACTTAGGAGCGGTTCGGCCACGGCTACTGCTAGTCTCGCTCCCTCCGATGGGGAAGAAGTACGTTCAGCCAGTATTTATGAAAAACAGACCACTTTAAATAACGGAGTCTTTGCTTTCTTTAATACTCAGGGGAAGATTTTCAACAATCTTGGTTTGCGTAAAGCAGTCCAACAGGGGCTGGATTTACGGTCTCTGCGTGCTCCTCTGAATGAAGAGCCGGCACTTGATTATCCAATTTTGCCTGGTCAAGTCGAGAATGTCGACTTTCCAGCCTTGCCAAAATACAACCCCGACTCTGCTAAAGCTTCTATCTTATCGGCTAAATTGCCTGCTAACTCGACGGTTAATCTTGCCACAGTTTCGACTGGCTACCTGCCGGCCCTAGCCGATAATCTCAAATTCCAACTCCAAAACCTTGGTTTTAAAGTCGAGGTCAATATCCACGAGCCAAATCAAGAATTTCTCGTGAATGTTATTCGACCGCGCGCCTACGATATCTTGCTCTATGAAGTTGAACTTGGTTCTAGCCCAGACCTTTATTCGTACTATCATTCTTCTCAAGCTAAGGAACTTGGTCTGAATTTATCTAATTATTCTAACCTTGTTGTCGATGATTTAATTTTAGCCGCTCGGAGCACTACTAATCGTGAGCTCCGTGCCGTGAAGTATAGCTCATTTCTCAAATATTGGCTCGATCACGCTCCGGCGATCGGTATTTATCAAACTAATCTTTCCTACTATTTCCATAAAAACGTACGCACCTTCTCTGAGGACAATCATCTAGTCTACCCGGTCGACCGCTTTTCTGACGTTTTCCGCTGGTCCGCCCAAAAAGACTTTGTTAACCGTACGCCGTAAAAGACTAACAAATATAAAATATTTCCCAACGCCAAAGGCATTCAGCTCTTTCATCGATGGTCTTTCCGACGATGCCGAACAAGCAGAAATCATAACTAGCGATAAGTTAATTTAAAATGAAAGGAGAAAAAATGATAAGAGAAATGGATGTTAAAGATCGAGAAGACATAGATAGGATGCAGTTCGAACTTCAGAAATATTTTTCAGAAATCGATCGAACGCACGAATCACTATCATACAAAGATATGGACGACGCTCATCGCTATATGCAGAAAATGCTAGATGACGTCAAGAATATGAACGGTAAGGTTTTCGTTTCAGAAGAAGACGGCCAAGTTATTGGTTTTATTCAGGGCGTGATAATTGAGCATAAAAAAGGTGATGACGAGATTTATGATTTGTCACATAGGCCATCAAAGGATGGCTGGATTGGTTTATTATTCGTGAAGTCGGAATTCAGAGGTAGCGGCGTCGGTCGAGAGCTACTAGACAAAATGAAAGACTATTTCAAATCCGAGGAATGTACCAGTATCAGATTGCTGGTTCTATCCGACAACATTCACGCCGTCAGTGTCTACGAGAAAAGCGGTTTTCTTCGTCATGATTTAGAAATGGTGCTAAAAGTCTAATTAATAAAAATATGAGGCTAAAATCTTCGATCCAGACCAAGTTCGATGAGTTTACGAACCAGCTAGATTCCATAGGTGACAAGATGAAATCTGGCGATTCCTGGCAAAAAGACCAGTTGGCCAGAAATATGCTTACGAACCTAGAAATCAACAACAAAAATGAGGTCTCTTTCAGATGGAAGAAACCTCTAAAGCGCATATTTAGCAGTGCTTCAATCGAAGAATTTCGGTCTGGTGCGCCTGACTAGACTCGAACTAGCACAGCCTTACGGCCACTACCACCTCAAGGTAGCGTGTATACCAATTTCACCACAGGCGCATACTAGAATTATATCAAACTCGCCTGCTTCTGTCCATTTTTGGTTGTATAAACTTTCAAATCTGTTGACTCGCCTGTTCATCTCGCTTATAATTAAAATGAATCTGAAAGGTTATTATGAGAAAAGTTACTCGTCATTCATTCGACTTATCGCGTTGGCGGTTTTTTAAGCGTCAGCTCGTTTCTTGGACGACTACTTGCGTGGTTTTCTGCGTTTCTTTCATAGTTGCTTTTTTTGCGGCTTCGCTCTTTACTCCCACCAACCCTTCTGACGCCACCTCCGACTCAACTGATACCACCGTTAAGCTCAATATTGCTTCAGTACTTTCTTTGACTACCTCGACTAGTCAGGTCGATATTCCTGCTGACGCTAACATCTTCGTTTCTCGTCCTCTTACCGTGACTGCAGACACTAACAACCTATCAGGTTATCGGCTAACTATGTCTGACAAAGACGCAAACACTAGCCTCATCCATCAAACGCTCCCTTCAGTTGCTGTTCCAAACTTGACCTCTCCGACCACAAAGCCAAGTTTTCCGATCGGACACTGGGGATATTCACTAGACGATAATAATTATCACGAGATACCGCTTCCGTCCGCGCCTCACACCATCAAGCAAACTACCTCCCCTGCACACATTGATAATACGCTTGTTAATTTCGGCACCAAAATCAGCGGGTCACAAGCTGCCGGCACCTACCACGACACCGTCGTCTTCACTGCTATCGCTAACTATGTCCCCACCACCCCCACCTTCTCCGGTATCACCACCATGCAACAAATGACCACAGAAATCTGTAATGCTGAAACTAAAC
>ERZ773267.416-NODE-416-length-28921-cov-5.146920_pt1 | contig 28921 bp, 34 predicted proteins | sample MGYA00511959_ERZ773267 | MGnify/ENA primary metagenome ERZ773267 (study PRJEB29015, sample SAMEA2738165) | human oral metagenome | biome: human oral; feature: human-associated habitat; material: saliva | place: China | collected 2240 ... | reverse complement strand
CAGATTTCTGTGGTCATTTGTTGCATGGTGGTGATACCGGAGAAGGTGGGGGTGGGGACATAGTTCGTCACCGCCGAAAACATCACCACGTCTGCATAGGCTCCACTTGACATCTCTGTATTTACCTTCGCCCCAAACGTTACTTGCTTCGTCTCCGCATTCACTGGACCAGTCGCCGTCCCCGGAACCGTCAACGCATTACCCGCCGTCGGGATTGGCTGAAAATTTATCGCATCCAGTGCAATTCCCCACCGATTCATCGTAAAATTCGCTTCTGTCGTGTTAGCCGTTATGCTCGGGATCTGCGCCGTCACCCCAGACATTCCTTGTTTCAAATTCGTATCCGAATCTTTGTCTGCTACCTGCAAAATATACCCAGTCGCGTTATTTGTTGACACCGTCACATTCCCTGTCTTTTTCACAAACACCCCCGCTGGCGCAGGCATCACATTCAAATCTAAGTTCGCGTCTGCGGTAATCGAAATCACCGCATCTAATTTCACTTTGACATCTGTCGACTGCTGTTCTGCCCAGACTTCACCAACCCCCACCATCACTATCGCCAACCCCAAAAAGACCAATCCGCTTAGCCCCACTATTTTTCGCCTCAACATCCTCATGCTAACATTTTAACATAAACGTATTTAGCCATCTAGTAGCTTACATACCAACGCTACCATCAATTCTTTTTCTTCTGCTCGACTTTCCTTGATTAAAAGCACTAACGCCGTCAACGCTCGATCCGAAATTTTTGTCTCACCCTGCCTCGTTAATTGATAATCATTCAATGTCAAAAACACGATGAACAGTAGTGCTCCGATCTCTTCATTTCCCTTCACGAAAGGTTGCTCCTTAGCCACCAACCATAATAATTCAGCCGCCTTTTTCGCCACCTTGCCTTCACCATATTCTACTTCAATTTGTGTCAACCTCTCCGCTAACCCTCCAGCTTCTTCACGCCATCGCCCAAATTCCTCCCCCTCCTCTCTTTTTCGTCGCAAATTTTCAATATATTTTTCAAAATCTATCTCAGTTAATCGCCGCCGTCCTCGTCGCCCCGAGCCAAATTTAATCTGCCCCGCCTGATATTCTTTCAAAACTTCAAAACTTCCCGCATATCGCGCAATCACCTCCAAAATTCCACTTGCCTCTCCTGCCGATAATTCACTTTTGAGCATCAATCGTCGCACCACTCCCACCGCTTTTTCTACTTCTCGTAATTTCTGGCTGTCCAACTCCGCTAGTCGTCGTTCATTCACTGCCACCCCGTTCACCACGTAATTATGCAGCGTCTTAGTTGCCCAAATCCGAAAATCCGTCGCTTTCCGTGAATTCACCCGGTATCCTACCGAAATTATCGCATCAAGATTATATTTTTTTACCTTCCGCCGCACCACTCGTCCCCCTTCTTTTTCGCCCTCTACTTGAACTTGTTCCAAAATGGAACAAGTTCTCGTTTCCTCCAACTCTCCTTCTTCATATATATGCTTCAAATGTCTCGTAATTGCCTGCGGGTTCACGTCAAATAACCGCGCAATCTGTGCCTGTGTCGCCCAAATAGTCTCTTTCTGTTCATCCACATCAAAAACCACCTCCCCCTCCACTACCTTGTAGATCTCTACCTTCCTCTCATCTTCCATCTTTCCTGAAGATATCACGAGGTCCTAAATTCCTCAACCCCGCTTCTGTTGCCAAACGTCATACTTCGCTCCAATTATTTCCGACCGTCACCTCTACTGCAAGTTTTACCTTCAATTCTGGCGCCACCCCTTCCATCGTCTCCCGCAAAATTTTTTTCACTTCCTCTACTATGCTTTCCTCGCATTCCACGATTAAAGAATCGTGCACCTGCAAAATCAGCTTCGCCGTCTCCGGTAATCGCTCCTGTACTTTTATCATCGCCCGCTTCATCAAATCAGCCTCTGTCCCCTGAATCGGCATATTCATCGCCGCTCGTTCCGCTCCCGTCCGCACAATAAAATTCGCCGATTTCACATCCGGCGTTGGTCGTCTCCGACCAAAATAAGTTTCTACGTATCCTAACTCCCGCGCCTGTTTCAAAATCATGTCCAAATATTCTCGAATTGGCCTCCTCAGCGCAAAATAATCCTCAATGAATTGTTTCGCCGCACCAAAACTCATTTCCGCTGCATCCGCCAACCCCTTTGCACTCATCCCATACAGTACACCAAAATTAATCACTTTCGCCGCTCGCCGCTGTGCCGTTGTCACTTTTTCCATCTTCACCCCAAACACCTCCGCCGCCGTTTTCGTGTGAATATCTACCCCAGCATTAAAATCTCGCATTAGTTTTTCGTCCCCCGCCAGCACCGCCGCAAGCCTTAGCTCAAACTGCGCATAATCCGCCGATACCAACTTTTTTCCTGCCCCCGCTACGAACCCTCTTCGAATCGCCTTTCCCTCTTCAGTCCTCACTGGTATATTTTGCAAATTTGGCCCGACGCTCGACAACCTCCCCGTCGCCGTCACATTTTGTGTAAACGTCGTATGAATCAAATCTTGCTCGTCCGCCAGATTTGGCAATGGTTCAATATAAGTGTTGAGTAATTTAGCTTTTTCTCGATACTCTAAAATCAGCGGCACAATCGGGTGCATTTTTTCTAACTTTATCAACTCCTTCGCCCCCGTCGAATATGCTCGTGTCGTTTTCTTAATCCCCTTTGTCGGCAAACCCAGCCGTTCAAACAAGATCCCCGACAATTGAACCGGCGAATTCACATTAAAACGTTCCCCCGCTAAATCAAAAATCTTCTCCTCCACTACCGTCAACTCCTCGCCAAACTTGCTTTTCAACTGTTCAAAATATTTTCGATCAAGTTTAACTCCAGTCTTTTCCATCTTGTATAGCACCGGTATCAGCGGCAAATCCAATTCTTTAAAAACTTTATACAATTTTAAATTCTGTTCAAATTCCCTCACTTGTCGCCTGTACTCGTCTCTTAATCGCTCCCGATTTTCTTCTTCAAGCGCATCTATCAAATTCAACTGCGCCTCCTCATTCTTCCTCGCTAACGGATCAAGTAAAAATTTTCCCTGCCCCAAATCCCAAAATTCTTCCCCTTCTAGAATTTTTCGCGCAATTTCTTCATCCCCGTGCATCATCTTTTTTACATCCCACGCCAAAATCAATCTCTCCGACACAGCTTTTTTCACCTCGTCTTTTTCTCGCTCACTCTTTTCTCGTGCGTCACTCGGTACTTCCTCCCCCTCAAATCTTTCCACCTTCTCTTGTAGCTGAAACTTCCGAATTAACGAGTTAAATTCTAATTTCTCTAGCGCTGCCACCACTTTTTCAACTTCTAACTTGAATTCTGGCACCTCATCAAGCTTCACTGGCGCATCGAACATAATTTTTGCAAGCTCATAAGACATCGATGCACTTTGTTTGCCCGCCACCAATTTCTTCCCTACCGCCCCACTAATTTCGTTGATGTGCTGATAAATCCCTTCCAAACTCCCATATTCATTCAGTAATTTTACCGCTGTTTTTTCTCCCACCCCTGGCACTCCCGGAATATTATCCGAGGCATCTCCTTTTAGTGCCTTCAAATCCAAAAACTGGTTCTTTGAAATTCCATATTTTTCCTCCACCGCTGCCACATCCATTTCTTCAATTTTCGAAAATCCCGACATCAAGCGATACATTCGCGTATTTTCATCCACAATTTGTAGCATATCCAAATCTGACGAAATTATATAAGTTTCATACTCACAACGCCCCGCCTCATCCAGGGTTTCATCAGCTTGCTTCGCCAAAGTTCCAATAATATCGTCCGCCTCATAATTATCACATTCCAAAAATGTCCAACCCAAAGCCTCAACCAGCTCTATCAAAAGCGGAATTTGCGCATAAAAATCTTCCGGCGGCTTCACCCGCCCAGCCTTATAACTCGCAAAAATCGCCTTCCTTTTCGCAATCGACGTCCCTGCTTTATCCCAAGCCACTACCACCTGCGTTGGTTTCAGTCTCTTTACTAGCTCCATCGCAATCGCTGCAAAACCATATACACCACCCGTTGGTACACCATCTTTCGTCGACAGCGCCCCCATCGCATAATATCCCCGGTAGAATACACTTTTGCCATCAATTATCACTAACCGTTTCATCTCAGAACTCGATTTCTTGCAAAATTCGCTCCAAAGCTTCGTGCGCCTGCGCTATCGTCCTATCGTTCAAAATATAATAATCCGCCATTGCAATCGGCCCCCCTTTTTCTAAGTTTTCAATTTCACTCCGATCTCGCTCTCTAATCTCTGCTTTATTAAACGGTCGTTCTAGTCGCTGTCCTACCCGCTTATATCTTAGCTCTCTCGGCACTACCACTGCTAAAAATATCAATTCCCCTGGAAATTCATGTTTTAAGGTCTTATACTCCGTCCAAGAGTACACTCCATCCAGCACAATACGCTTTTGCCCTGCTTCAATTAAATCTTTTACTTCCTCTATTACCTGTCGAACCACCCAATCTTTCCCCTCCGTCTCCCGAATCATTTCCCGAAAATGCTTTTCGCTTTCCCCGTCTGCCGTTCGTTCCACTCCCCGTTTCGCCATTTCTTTATAAATCATCCCACCAAAATAGACTTTCGGCACTTTTCGCTCTGTCAAATAATCTACTATCACTGATTTTCCACTCCCACTCATCCCCACTATTGCTAAAATTTTCACGTCTCTACTCATTTTTTCTCCTTAAATTTAACTCTTATCAATACTGGGTGCTCTGATTTCCTTACGACCACTGATTTTTCTACCTTTATTCTCTTATATTCTCCTTCCGCTTGCAACTCAATTTCACCCGGACTCGGCAATTCTACCTCGCTTCTCTCCACTTCTTCCCCTGTTAGCCTTAACATACTCCGCATCATAAATCCTATCAACCTTCTCAAACTCCCTAACCTTTTCGTCGTTTGCAAAAACCTCTTTTCCTCAAAAACCAAGGCCCTGTTCTTCATGAGTCTCGCCATCGTCGCGCTATTTACAAAAATCAAATCCGTAGTTTTTTTCGCTACCTCCACTCCATTCAAGCTTAATTTCGGCAAAAAACTCCGCCTTTTATTTCCAAAATACCACTTCGCTAATGACCAGACTGAAAATATCAGTCCTCCCTGTTTTTTTCTTAATTTCTCCCGCGTTTTCTCTTGATCAAAGATCTTGGTCGACTCCGCAAATAACCCACAAGTCACATAACACACCGCATATCGCCAACGTCTCCCATCCACCAAAACCTCCAGCGGATAAATTTTCTGTACTCTTCCCTCAATAATCTCCTCTAAAGTTCTGCATTTGCCAATCCGCGCCATATCATTAAAATTACCATACCCGAGTACCCCGATTTCTATTTTTTTGCCAGACAATATCGCGCCATTTAGCCCAATCGTTGCAGTACCATCTCCGCCCGCCGTCACTACTAAATCACCATCTTTCAAAATTTGCGCCAATTTTGCCGCATTATCGTCCACATCAGTCGGCTTCACCTCATATTTACCGACCATCCAACCTTTCATCTGACGCGCTGGCTCCAATACCTCTTTTTCAACCAAAGCGTGTTTCGATGAACGCGGGTTATATACAATGATTAGTCTTGGCATAGCTGCCCTAGAATGCTCCTCCCGGAATCAAGAATTGTAAAATCGCATACATTGCCGCCCATAGCAACAAACCAATCACTACATTCAGGATTCTACCCTTTGCCTTTATAGTCTGGCCTTCATTATCTCCTGCCGTCGCATACTGTATGCCAGAAATCACAATCCCTAGCGTCCCCAACACTCCTACGCCATAAGTCATAATCGTCAAAATCAAGTCCAATAATTTATAAATTCCTTCCCCCTCCTCTCCCTCTTTATAGCAGCCACCTCCAAACAAAATACTAGTTTTTACACCATCTTTACAGTCGTCCTCCGCATAAGCCAAGCTCGGTACTGCCACCAGCACGCCAAACATCGCCACCACCGCCATTACCGCACCTAAAATCTTCTTCATATTCCTCCTATTTTAGATATTCGTGCAATTTCTTCGTATCTTTGTGTTTACGCAACTTTGACAAAGCCTTCGCTTCAATCTGACGAATCCTCTCTCGCGTCACCGAAAATTCAGCTCCCACTTCTTCTAAAGTATGCGGACGACCTCCACCAATTCCAAATCTCAACTTCACAATTTTCTGTTCTCGCTCTGACAAAGCACTCAAAATCTCTGCGATCTGTTCTTTCAATAATTGCGTTGCCGCCGAATCCTCTGGCGACACTCTCTCTTCATCCTCCACAAAATCTCCCAGCACCGAATCCTCGTCATCCCCATCTCGCCCTACCGAAGCATCCAACGAAGCAATGTCTTGCTTAATCTTCATCACATATTCCACCTTTTCCGGGTCCATATCCATCTCTTTTGCAATCTCTTCTGTAGTCGGTTCCCGATTCAATTCTTGGGTCAATCGTCGCGTCGTCCTTAATACCTTATTAATCGTCTCCACCATATGGACTGGAATTCGAATCGTCCGTGCCTGATCCGCAATCGCTCGCGTAATCGCCTGACGAATCCACCAAGTCGCATAAGTCGAAAACTTAAACCCTTTACCTGGGTCAAACTTCTCTACTGCTCGCAGTAGTCCAGTATTCCCCTCTTGAATCAAATCCAAAAAATCCAATCCCCTTCCGCCATAACGCTTTGCAATCGACACCACCAATCTCATATTAGCTTCCACCATCTTATCTTTCGCCTTTTTGTCGCCATCCAAGATCTTATAGGCTAGCTCTGTCTCCTCCTCTGGCGTCAATAGCGGGATCTTCCCAATTTCACGCAAATACAGCCGCACTGAATCATCTGCGAACGAATCTACATTGTCAACTGTAATTTCCAGCTCTTCATCTGACAATTCTTCTTCGTCATCTAATTCCTTCAACTCTGGCTCTTCACTATCTATCAAAGAGTGATTTCCCAACAAAATATCATCTTTTTCTTTATCCATTGTCCCAAATTATAACCAACTCCTCTTAAAACTTCAACCTTTTTGCAATTTCCGGATTTCTCGCAAAATTTTCTGGTCCTCTTCGTCGTCACCAGTCGGCAACTTCGCCGTTAGCTCCGCGATTCCCTTCTTTATCGCCTCCTTATGCCACCGCTCCACCAATTCTTTTGTCTCCACTTCCAGCATCTCCGCTGTCCATTTTTTATAACGCGTCTCAAATATCAACGACAGTTCCGCAAGCCTCACTTCATCCTCCGGCATCGTCAAATCAATTTTCGCTCCCGCCTGCCCACCAAACACCATAATCGCCAACAAATTATCTTCCAACGTTTTAAACGTCCTATCTTGCTCTTTCTCCGCCTCAATTTTTACCTTCTTTAAACGCCGCACCACCCCCCCATCAATCTTTTTCTGGCGCAAATCTTCCACGCTCACATTCAATCTTCCCGCCACCAACTGTTCATAATGTTTCCGCTCTACTGCATCTTTCAAATAATTGATTAATTTCACCGCTATATCTGAATATTCTCGCTTTCCCGCCCCCGTCGTTAAGTCCAGCTTCTCTTCATATTTTCCTAGTAGCCAATCTATCGCTGGCTTTTTATTTTCTACCGCCTCCCGCCATAATTTCGGGTCACGCTGAATTAGCTCGTCCGGGTCTTTTGCCCCTTGATAATCCGCCACCACCGACAAATTTATCCCCAACTCCCCCGCCATATTAATTGCTCGCTCCGCCGCTTTGATCCCAGCTTCATCACCATCATATGCCAACCTAATATCCGTACTTAGCCGCGCCAGCGCCTTCAAATGCATTTCCGTCATTGCCGTTCCGCTAGTCGCTACTGCCTCCTTCACCCCCGCCTGATGCGACGAAATCACATCCATATTCCCCTCCACAATCACCACAAAACCATTTTTTCGAATCGCTTCCTTCGCCTGGTTTAGTCCAAAAATAAACCGACCCTTATTAAACAATAAAGTCTCCGGCGTGTTCAAATATTTTGGCTCCCCCTGCCCCACAATCCGCGCCGTAAACCCAATTACCTGCCCAGTTGTATCAATAAATGGCACCATCATCCGTCCTCGGAATAAATCTCCCCCGTACTGATTCAAAAGCCCCGCCTCCGCCATTTCTTTCTCAGTAAAACCTTTTTTCTTCAAAAAATTCACTAAAATCTTCCCCGATTTAGGCGCATAACCGATCCGAAATTCCCCCACCGTTCCCCGGTTCAAATTCCGTTTATAAAAAACGTATTCACACACTGGTTTATTTTTCGCCAGACAAACTTGATAATATTTACACGCCCATTCCGTCACCTCACGCATCCGTGCTTTCCGCCGACTCACCTCTTGATCACCACCCCTATATTTATCAAGTTCCACTCCGGCTTGCTGCGCCAGTTTCGCCAGTGCCTCCTTAAAATCAATCCCTTCCACCTCCATCACAAAACTAAAAATATCCCCGCCCTTATTTGCTGAAAAATCATGCCAAATCCCCTTCTCCGGCGACACCATAAAAGATGGCGTCTTATCCACCCCCCAAGGTGACCTTCCTTTCAGATTTCTTCCCGCACGCTTCAGCTCAATATATTGCCCAACCACATCCTCCACCGGGAGCCGCGCTCGGATTTCCTCCTTCGCGTCATTCATACCTCTATTATACAGAATTCGCCCAAAACTTCATCTTTTTACCATCAAAAAGCCCCAGGTAAGGGTGGGCATCACCTGGGGCTATTTGACCCTATAACGCTTCTTTTAGATACCGGGGAAGCCCCGGAAGCGCGACCCACCTCACACAAACTGGGGCCCGCCGGTTATAGGGGTTGCTATGCTCTCAAATTTCCCTTCAAAGTGGAGGTAATACTTATACTAATCACCATTAAAGAAAGTCATTAGCCGAAGGGGTTTTAAGAACACGCAACTTCTGCTACCATCAAGGACAGTAGCCGAAATTATAATTTTTAGGTGCAGTATAGGGCGCAAAACCCTAACTGCTTCTGATTATATCACACATCAAAAATAAAGTCAATACTTTTTTCACACTTTTTATGAAAATCAATCAAATATCACCCCTAGAACATAATTATACCAAGATATTATCAACTATTGCGCTAACGCCTAAAACATTGTATTTTTATGGAAACTGGCCGGAAACTCCTTCTGCCCCCAAACGACCTAAAACCGTTGCTATTGTCGGCGCTCGCAAACACACCTCCTACGGTGAAGAAGTAGCTTACCAAGCTGCTTACGAACTGACCAAGCGCGGCGCCATCATTATCTCCGGCCTCGCTCTCGGAATTGATTCTATTGCCCACCAAGCCTGTCTGGATGCTGGTGGCACTACGATTGCCATTCTCGGCACTCCTATCAACCGACTCTACCCCACTCGCCACCAGAAACTCGCTGCACAAATCATCCACCAAGGCGGCTGCGTTGCCAGTGAGTACGCCCCTGACACTCCTCTCAAATATTCCATTAGTTTTCTCGCTCGCAACCGTCTAATTTCAGCTCTTGCTGATGTCGTTTTAGTTGTTGAGGCTGGCGCTCGTTCCGGCACTCTCAACACCGCCACTCACGCCCTCGAACAGGGACGCGATCTCTTTGTTGTCCCTGGCGATATTAATCGTCCACTCTCTGTTGGCTGTAATCGCCTTCTTGCTCAGGGTGCTTCCCCCTTCACCAGACCGGATGACATCGCCGATCTGCTATTTCCTCCCCAAACCGTCAAATCTGCTCCTCTCTCCGGCGATTCTCCTCTTGAAACGGCTATTCTACGCCAACTCCAACAAGGCGTTCGCGACGGTGAGCAAATTATTACTCAACTCAAAATTTCTGCCAGCCAATTTAATCAGACCATCACTATTCTCGAAATCAAAGCTCGCGTCCGCTCTCTTGGCGCTAATCAATGGAGTCTAAAAAGCTAAAAATTCCTCAATCCTCTTCTTCGCTGCCATCATCACATCCGATAAATTCGCTTTCTCTGCCTCATTAAATCTCCCCAGCACAAAATCCGTATCACCAATCTTTCGTCTCAACTCATCATTTGCTGTTCCAATTCTTAGTCGCGGGAAATCCGTCCCAATATAATCTCCTACCGATTTCAAACCATTATTGCCCCCCGCCGTTCCCTTCTCCCGGAATCGTATCTTACCAAATTCTAAATTAAAATCGTCCGCAATTACCAAAATATCCTTCATTTCCACCTTATAATAACGCTGAAATTCCTGCACTGCCCGCCCTGAATCATTATAAAAAGTCTGCGGCTTTACTAAAAGTACCTCACCGTCTTTCAACCATTCGGCGTTGAACTTCTCCGTCCTCTCCCACTGTAAATTTCCTAATTTTACGTAAAAATCCAACGCCAAAAATCCCAAATTATGACGCGTCAAATTATATCTCGCACCTGGATTACCTAACCCTACAATCATTTTCATAGCCTTATTATATCGCATGCTATAATAATAACCATGAACAATATGGCCTATCTCCAGCAAATCGCGACTTCCACTAGCCAGCCCCGCACGCGTACTCCTCGTCCTGGCTTCATTGGTTTCATTCTCAACCCTAAAACTCTCATTATTGCTGGTGCCTCAATCGTTGCGATTATTTTACTAGTCCTCGTCGTCTCTCTGCTTTCCTCCGTTACTGCTCGCGAACAAAAACTTTCTGAGCAACTTTACCTACGTCTCACTAACCTCAACAAGGCTCTCGACGATTACACTGGCGAAGTCAAATCTTCTTCTCTTCGCACCATGGGTCACAGCCTCTCAACCGTTTTCGCTAACACTACTCATGATCTCGAACCAGTCCTCACCGATCATTTTAAGCTCAAAACTAATAAACTTTCCAAATCTCTCACCGAGTCTGAAACCAAATTCACCAAAGGAGTCAACGATAACCTTAACCAAGCCAAGCTTAACGGCCTCCTTGACCGTTCTTTCACTCGCGAATTCGCTCTTCAAATTGCTCTAGTTCTCTCGCTTGAGTCCGAGTTGCTCGCTCGCACTAAATATCCTACCCTCACTCAAGCACTTCAGTCTTCCAAAGCCAATCTCGAAAAACTCCACGACCAATTCGCCAATTACCACGACAAAGCCAACTAATTATTTAATACGTCGCGTCAAATCATAACTTAGCCGCACTAAATCTTCCATTTCCTCGCTGGTCAGCTGCCCTTCCTTCACTAGTTCAATTCCACCTTGACCAAAATAACGACTCTCCATAATACTTTCGTATTTCGTTCGCAAAAAATCACCTAATTTCCGGTTAGTTCTTACTTCAAAAGTCTTATCTCTCACTACCAAAAAAGCTTTTTTATCACCACCAATCGTTTCAACTAGGTATAATTTTTTCTGCTTATCGCCCTGCTTATCGGTTCCATCAGCCTCTTCCCGCGTTTCATTCGGCCCCAAATTGTCTGCTATTTTTGTCATATCTTGATTTCCCATCGCTTTTTCTCCATCTTTATTTTGCATTTAAAAATCCTTTATACCACTTTAACTCTTCTATCGACCCATTTATATCATCTAATGCCCGGTGCTGTTCTTTCTTCAAAAATTTCTTGCCTAACGCTCCTTCAAAATACACCTTCCAAGCCGAAACGTCCAGCATTCTGTAATGCAATTTCTCCGCTAACTTTGGCCACTCTTTATCAATAAATTTTCGATCCTGATGGATAGAATTTCCCGCCAGAATCACCTCTTTACCAAAATTTTTTGCTACAAAGTCCAACAATCGTTTTTCCACCTCACTTGGCTCTTGCCCCTCTGTATTTTGTCGCATTAAAGCCTCTCTCGTCGCAGCATTCTTATCCCAAAATTCCGTTCGCATTCTTTCTTCCATTAAACTCGTCGCAACTTTCTGCACTGCCGTTAGCTCCGCAATTTTTTCCAATTTCCAATTAGTCGCAATCGCTGCTAATTCTAGAATCCGGTCCTTTTCCGGATCTAGCCCAGTCATTTCAAGATCCACCCAAAGCAAGGTTGCTTTTTTTGCCATTTACATCCTCTCCGGCACTTCAATGCCCAAAATCTTCAAGCCGTGCGTCAAAGTCTTTAGATAAGCCAACACAATCTCCCCTCGCTCTTTCTCATATTCACTACCCACTACTTTCACGTTCTCGTAAAAACGGCTAAAAGTTTGCGCTAACTCATACAAATATTCACAAACTTTATGCGGCGCCGCCTCGCGCACCGCCACTGCCACTATTTCACGATATTGAACAACTTTTTTGATCAATTCTTTCTCAAATTCGTTCAATTTCCATGTTCCATCGCCCTCAGAAACTCCATCTTTCAGCGTACCAGCCAAAATTTTCTTCGCCCGCACAGCCGCATATTGTAAATATGGTCCTGAATTTCCCGTCATCGATACCGAATCATCCACACTAAATTCAATATTCCCCCCCATCTTATATTTCAAAAAAGCATACTTTGTCGCCCCCATCGCCACTTTCTTATCTAAATTATTGTGTTGTTTTGAAAGTGCTTCCTCAATCATCGCCAAAACATCTACCGCCTTCAAAAAGTTTCCTTTGCGCGACGACATCTTCTCATTCCCCGGCAAACGCACATTTCCGTGCGTCAAATGCAGCGTCCGCTCCGCCAGTTTCGGCTCGTATTCTGAAATACTCGCCAGCACTACCTTCATATAATCCACAATATCATTGCCAGTAATAATTACCGATTTATCAAACTGATAATCCTCCCACTTCGCAAAAATCAATCCTATATCCTTTGTCTCATAGGTCGGCAGCCCCTCTTTATTAATAAACACTCGAGTATGCAAACCATACTTCTCACCTTTAAATACCACTGCCCCATCGCTCTCTTCGTATACACCATTCTTCAGCTGCTCTTTCACTATCCTTAGCCCCTTGTCCGCCACCGTCGATTCTGGATAATATTTATCAAATTTCACTCCCATTCGCACATAAAATTCTTCAAAATAAGCATAGCTTGTTTCGCGACCCAACCAATAAATCTGTGCTATTTCCGAAGCTCGTTCATTCTTCGTCGTAATTTCATAAATTTTCTTATTTAATTCCACAATTTCCTTACGCGCCTGCTCGTCGTCCTCATAAGCTTGCGTCCCCGCCACATAACACTCCGCCATTTTTTCCGACTTCTCAGCCACAGTCAGTGCGTTCCACTTCTCTAAATTCTCCCCAAATAAGTCATTTTTTCGACGCTTCATTTCGTAAATCGTTTTTGCTACATGCAAGCCTACATCTCCACCAAAATTCGCCCGCACCACCTTACCGCCTGTAAATTCAATTAATCTTGAAATCGCATCTCCCACAATCGAAGTATAAAGATGACCAACATGTAAGACTTTAAATGGGTTTGGATCCGAAAACTCACATACTACCGTCTGACCCGAATATTCACTACATGATATATTTTTCTCAAAATCTGTCCCTAAATCCGCCAATTTGCCCTTCCAGTATTCATCTCGCAGCATAAAATTCAAAAATCCCGGCTTCGCCACTTCTACTATCACTTCCGTATTCCCCTTTTCAAACTCTTGCTTAATCGCCTCTGCAATCTCCAACGGATTTTTCTTCAACTCACGCGTCAAACGCATCGCTGCATTAGTGGCAAAGTCCATCCCCCGTCCATCACTCATTTTTTTACCAACCGCCAGCACCACTTCTGGCTCCACCTCAATTTCAAAAAGTTTCTTGATAATAGCTTTCAGTTTACTCTGAATTTCTTCCATGCTCTTATCTTATCATACCTCACTCATTTTTCTACGATTTTATGTCATAATATAACTTAAAATTAAACAATCCACTCGTCTCAAAATCATACTAAATCTGATTTATTTCAAACTTCTAATAAATTCTCTAAACAACGGGTGCGCTCTCATCGGCCGCGAACGAAATTGCAGCTCTCCCGCCGCCACTTGGAAAAACTTACAGCCCGGAGCTTCCATAAAGTCAATTTCTCCGTCTGTCGCTACTCCAGTCACCTCCAAACCACCTTTCTTCATTTCTGCCTCAAATTTATCATCTACTTCATAACGTTGACGATGGCGCTCCACTACTTCTCCTGCATTATAAATTTTCTCCGTTCCACTTCCCTTTTTCAATTTTGCCATATCATTACCAATTCTCATTCTGCCATTTTTTCGCGATCGACAAACCAATTCTCCCTCTTTCCCGAATTCTTCTGACGTCGCCCGCTCCAACCCGCCTTTGCGTGCTGCCGCAATCGCCGCTACCTGCATCCCCATTCCAATCCCAAGATAGGGTTTATTATGCTCTAACGCATATGTTGCCACTTCAGTCTTTCCTTCAAAACCCAACCTACTAAACGCCCCTGGCGCCAAAATTCCGTCCACCATATCTAGCTCTCCCTCTTTCAACTTTTCCGTTTCCAACCAAACCAGCGTAAGTCCCACATCGTTTGCCCAAGCTGCTGCCTTCAATGCTTCTATCACCGATAAATGAGTCTCCGAATTATCTTCACTAGTCACCGCCAGCCCAACTTTCACATTCTTAGCGTATTTCTTGTCAATTTTTTCCGCCAATTTTTCCCAATCTGTCATATCTGGATCACCGTGATCGATAAATCGTTCTAGTGGCACCAATACTCCACCCCGCACCGCATTCACCGGCACCTCATACACACTTTTTGCGTCCGGCATCAACACCACCGCATCCTCGCGTACTCCACAAAAAGTCGCTAACTTCCTCGCCACGTCTTTCGCCCCCTCCACCTTTTCCGTATCCATCCGAGCCACTACCATATCTGGAATAATGCCAAATTCCCGAAGGTCCCTGATCGAATTCTGCGCCGGTTTAGTCTTGAACTCATTACTCGTCAAAAGCCATGGTATATAACATACGTGCACGAATAAGCAATTCTCCCTCCCCACCTTCGCCGCAAACTCTCGAATCGCCTCGATAAAATGCTGTCCTTCCATATCTCCCACCGTTCCACCAATTTCCACAATATGTACGTCCGAACCAAAATATTTCACATTCTCTATAAAGGTCTCCTGAATAATTCCAGTCACATGCGGCACTAATTGCACCGTCCTACCGCCGAACTTTCCCGCTCGTTCCGCCTCAATCAATCTCTTGTATAGCTTGCCCGAAGTCCAAGTCGAATTCCCAGTCATTTCCTCATCCAAAAATCTCTCGTAATGCCCTAAGTCTAAATCAGTCTCCGCTCCATCTCGCGTCACGTAACACTCTCCGTGTTCTCGCGGGTCCAACAAACCAGCGTCCACACTAAAGTACGGGTCACATTTCTGCATCGAAACTTTCAATCCTTTAGCTTTTAAAATCGTCCCAATCGACGCCGCCATGATCCCCTTCCCCACCCCAGAAATCACTCCTCCTGTCACAAAAATATACTTCGCTGTTTGGTCTTTTTTATTCATCGTGTTTATTTTTTTCATCAGGGCACCTCCTTCTTAGCCCACTCATTTTAACTCTTACTCCTAGTCTAACATAAGCACTTCCATTTCTTCAACCAAATCATCAAGCGTATGACATAATATAATTATGAGCAAAAGACCAAAGCTTCTGATCAAAATCCTGGCTCTAATCATTATTTTAGCTACCCTCGGCCTCCTCTCTAATCTCATTGGTTGCCGGTTTATAAAATATCACCAACCAAATCAAACAATCAAGATAAAACGGATCCAATCCGTAGCTGATTTTTACAATCTCGACCTCACTAAAAAGCATGACATTAGAAAACTCCCCCAAAAATATACTTCAGAACACGCTGCCCAAGACGGCATCAGTTTCAATCTCATCAGCTCTCAAAAAGCCCAAAATTTCATCCAAAACTACAAAAACCACCAAACTGCCTTCCTGAGAACCGCCTCCACCACCATCGAAGGCGACGTCATATTTCACGATCTTCTCTACTACGCCCCCACTAATCAACTACTCGTGGTTATCGATCATACTAGAGATCAATTTCTGGCTTACGAGGACCATGTTCTTCTTCTCTTCGAATATAACGGTATCGAAATCATCCAAGACAATCACAACAAAAAATTAGTCACCTATCAAGGCAACCAATACAATCCCCTTGTCAGCGGCTACAGCTCACTCTTCATTAGTATCGTACAATAAATTTACTGACAATTTCATCTTTTGAATACTTCAAATAACAAAGCTTACCCCTTTAGACGCATCGCCGTAATCATTTTTGTGGAACAAAAAATGGCGGAAGCGAGAGGATTCGAACCTCCGGTACGGTTACCCGCACACACGCTTTCCAAGCGTGCTCCTTAAACCACTCGGACACACTTCCGTCCAGTTTATTCTATCATATTCCCCTCCCCTTTTCCATATCCCTCAATTTCCGATTCTCTGCTATAATCAAGCCATGGGCAATCCGGCCCATTTTTCTTTCAGCTATTTAATTAGCTAGTTCCTTAACAAGGAGGTTATTATGCAATATTCAGAGAAAAGCTCGCTTCATCTAGAACGTCAAAACGCTTTACAAAATTACACACATTTGTATGTCGTTGACACCAACATCCTAATTGATTATCCAGATATCATACCTAATGGTGACTCTAAACCCCTGGAAAATCCCACTGTTGATCTAGCTCAACCAGAATTCTTGACAATCATCCCTACCGCTGTCGTGCGAGAACTTGAAAGCTTCAAAAAAGAATCTACCGATCGTGGCTTGATCGCTCGCCGAGTCTTAAAAAGATTGCGTAAAATTTTTGAAAGTAAGCCCAGCAAATTACTTTCTGGCTACTCACTTTCTCTAATTATACAAGTCAATCAGCAAAACTTAGCAATTCTACCAATCCACAAAAATTTCTGCCAGCAACTGCCTTTTCAGCCTTCCGATGAAGATATGGATGGACAAATTATTCTTGCAGCTCTCACTACTTGTGCATTAGCTAGCGGAACCGATATCAACGTTCCTTTTGGGGGTTCTCTTGTCAGCAATCAAAAGGTTACCCTCTTAACAAATGATAACGGCCTCGCTATTCGTGCTCACGCCTGCGGTATTCAAACTAGTCGGTTTGGCTATATCTTACCACAGCCCTACACTGGTCGCCGCAGTCTAAAAGTCCCTCAAAAACTTTACCAAGATTTTCTTCTCAACCCTGAAGGAATATCTTATGACTTGTGGCGTCAGTACATGCCAAACGAGCCAGAATTAATAGCCAACGAGTTTATCATTATGACTTCAGACTCTATCAACCCAAACAGCGAACGCGTTCTTCCCTATATCAACGATCTATTCCCTCACATCGGTCGTTTCGATATCGCTCGTCAATCTATTGTTCATCTCGATCATATCTCGAATTACCCACTCAAAATTAACAATCCCGGTCAAGCTATGTACATTGAAGCACTCAATAATCCTAACATTGATGCAATAATTGCTACCGGTCCAGCCGGCTCAGGCAAAACTTTCATCGCTACGATCGACAGCTATATCGCTTGTGGGCGCGGCGAGTATATCGGTATCACTATCGTACCTTGTCGCACCGAAGATGATGATGTTGGGTTCCTACCTGGTGATCTGAACGAAAAAATGGACCCAAAAGTCCAACCCATCAAAAATGCCCTACGCAACTATTTGATGATTGATGATAAAGATATCAGCAGAGAACTTAAAAAACTCAAAAAATTCGGTTTTTCCGATATCTGTAACCACCAAAATGGCAAAAACGAGCAACTTCGCAATGGAGATTTACAATCTAAAAAGTCGATCCGCGCCCGACTCGACGATAAGGTCGAGAATATTTGGAACAACTGGTTTAAAAATATCCCCATCACCTACGCTCGCGGACGCGATTTTTCCCTAGAAATTGCTATTTATGACGAGTTCCAAGATCAAAACCACAGCCAGGCCGACACTCTCATCAAGCGCATCGGCAAAGATGGCAAAATTATTATTACTGGCGACATTGAGCAAATCCATGCCGCCTACCTAGACCGCGATAACAATGGACTTGTTTACGCTCGTAATTCACTGAAGGGCATGCCTATGGTTGCTCAAGTCAATTTTACCGCTGATGAAGTTGTGCGCCATCCACTCGTAAGAATGCTTGCTGAACGTCAAAACACTAAACCGTTATAATCTTAACCTCCAGGCTCCGCAAGGAGCCTTTTTTCTCTTGAAATTTTCCCCAAGCCACCTTACAATTATTTATAATGACTAAAGAAAATCGGCCCATCATTGAGCTCCAGTCGCTCAGTAAATATTACGGCTATGGCGACAACAAATCGTTTGCTCTATGCGACTTTAACCTCACCGTCAAACGCGGTGAATTTATCATGATTATGGGACCATCCGGTTGCGGTAAAACTACTCTCTTAAACATTCTCGGTCTACTTGACCAAGCTTCTTCTGGCACCTACCTTCTCAACAACCGTTCCGTCGAACGCATTTCTGCCACCAAACAAGCTCACCTACGCGCCCGTCGCATCGGCTTTGTCTTTCAAAATTTTAATCTCATCTCCTCTCTTCCTGTCATTGAAAATGTTGCTCTCCCTCTAGTCTACGCTGGCATTGGTAAAACCCGCCGTCTTACTCAAGCTTCCGATATCTTAGATCGCTTCCACCTCCAAGAACGCGAATATTATATGCCCTGGCAGCTTTCCGGCGGCCAACAACAACGCGTTGCCATCGCCCGATCACTCGTCGCTAAACCAGAAATTATCCTCGCCGATGAGCCCACTGGCAATCTTGATTCTCGTTCTTCCCACATTGTTATGGAAGAACTTCGTCAAATTCATTCTGAAGGCAACACTATCATCATGGTTACTCATAACCCCGCCCTCACCACCTATGCCACCCGCGTTATTCATATGCTTGACGGCGGTATCGATACCGACATTAAAACCGTCGCCGACCGCGATCTTCCCCAGCCCGTCTCTGTCCGCTTTGTGAAAAAAAGCACCGCCCCCAAACCTCCCGCTCATCAACCCAAACTTCAATCTACCAAGACTAAAAAATCAACCAAAACTAAAGTCAAAGGACACTAAATGCCACTTCTTCTTCGCACTCATTACAATCTCGCTACTACTTCCCTCAAGCAAAATCGCGTTCGCTCTTTACTCACCTGTCTCGGCATTTCCATCGGCATCGCTAGCATTATTCTCATCCTCTCTCTCATGGGGAGCATTCATAATTTAGTTGCCAACCAAGTCAAATCTATCGGCGCCGACCTCATCGTCGTCCGCCCCACCTCTCATCGTGACACCGTTCCTAACATCGTCAACGAGCTTACTAGTGCCAGTCAATATCACAAAAGTAACCTCACCTTACAAGATGTCAAAACTATCAAAAAACTTCCCCATCTTGCCGCCACTGCTCCTGTCGCCATCTCCACTTACACTATAAAAGGCAAAAACACCATCGCCAGTGGAACTATTCTTGGTACTAATTCAGACTTCACCAAAATTCAACCACTTCCTCTCAAGACTGGCACCTTCCTCAATTCCTCCATCTCCGCCAACACTGCTGTCATAGGCCGTTCGCTCTCTCTGCAGTTGTTTAATAGCAATGATGTCATCGGCAAAACTTTCTCCGTTCTTGGTACCAAATTTATTATCGTCGGCGTTCTGGGTCAAATCGAAGACCCCATCAACTTCAATAATATCGACTTCGACCAAACTGCCATCATTGATGCCAAACAGCTCCAAAAAATTGATAGTAGTTTACAAGTCCAACAAATCAATATCAAGGCTCAAACCATCGATTCCGTTCCTGCAACCGCTCAAGCAATCGAATCCAAACTCCTTAAAGCCAAGTCTGGTGACAATAATTTCGCCGTCCTACACGGTGACCAAATTTCTCATCCTGCCGGCTCTCTTCTCTCCATTATTTCTGGTATGCTAACTTTAGTCGCCGCTATTTCTCTTTTAGTCGGCGGTATTGGTGTCATGAACATCATGCTGGTTTCCGTTTCTGAACGTTCGCGCGAAATTGGTATTCGAAAAGCTGTCGGTGCCAGCAGCAGCAATATTCTCCTGCAATTCCTCTTTGAAGCTCTAGTTCTTTCCCTCCTTGGCGGGTTCTTTGGTCTCCTTTTCGGCTATTTTCTCGCTTTCTTACTTTCCGTTTTCACTCCTTTTGCCCCTTTTATCAGCTGGCAAATTCTCGTCATCACTCTTCTGGTCTCCCTTGCAGTTGGTACTATCTTCGGTCTCTATCCGGCCATTAAAGCTGCCTACAAAAACCCTATCAACGCCCTCAAATATTTCCGTTGAGTCGCTTTTCAATTTGCCTTCATTCGAAAGAAATTATATAATATAAAAATGAATATTCTTGCCATCGAAACTTCTTGCGATGAAACCGCCGCCGCCATTATCCAAGACGGCCAGACTATTCTTAGTAATGTAGTCGTTTCGCAAATTGATCTTTTTGCAAGCTATGGCGGCGTCATCCCTGAAATTGCTGCTCGCTCCCATCTCGAAGCCATCCTTCCAGTCATCCATCAAGCCTTTCAAAACGCCAACTTTACTATTCCAAGCCCCCATCAGCCCTCGCAAAATCTCCCCAATTGGGACAAAATTGACGCTATCGCCGTCACTCACACTCCTGGACTCCTCGGCTCACTCCTTATTGGCACTCTTACCGCCCGCACCCTCGCGATTTTACACCATAAGCCTCTCTTTCCTATTCATCATCTTAAATCCCACATTTATGCCAACTGGCTAAACTCTTCCGACATTCAATTCCCTCTCCTCGCTCTCGTTGTCTCTGGCGGTCACACCCAAATTATCCTTATGCAACAACATAACCATTTTGAAATCATCGGCACCACCCGCGATGACGCCGTCGGCGAATGTTTTGATAAAATCGCCAAAATCCTTGGCCTTCCCTACCCTGGTGGTCCCGCTATTGCTCAAGCTGCCAACGGCAAAATCACCCAATCCGACCTCACTACTTTATCCACTCCTCCCGGCAATCCTCTTAAATACCCTTTCCCTCACCCTCAAGTACCGGGCCTCGACTTCTCCTTTTCCGGCCTCAAAACCGCCGTCCTGCGCACCGTCCAAGCCGAGTTACACAAGCCTCTCTCTTTTCCCTCTCACCAACTTGCGCCCCTTCTTAGCAAAACTCAAATTGCCGACTTTGCCGCCTCTTTCCAACAAACCGCCGTTGACATTTTAATCGAAAAACTCACTCTCGCTCTCAAACATTATCCCGAAACCAAATCTCTCATTATCGCTGGTGGCGTCTCTGCTAATCAAACTCTCCGCCAGACCGCTCAATCTACCTTTTCTCATCCTCCTTTCTCCCTCCCTGTTTTCTTCCCTGCTCCGGAGTTTTCCGGCGACAATGCCGCCATGGTCGGCTCTGCTGCTTTTTACGAAATCAAATCTGGCATTCAACCTACCGACCCCTATCACTTAAATCTCGCCCCTCGCTCCGCCATTTTCTAACCTTAACTCTGTTATTTCTGTGGAAAACTTGTGCAAAACTTTCTCACTTTCGTGGAAAACTCTTGTTCTTTTTCTTAAAAATCCCTCGTTTTTAAATGTTATAATATCTCTAATGAAACCATCTATTCTTCAAACCAAACTTTGGCAAAATTTCCAAACCACCCTCGGCGCCACCACTTTTTCTGAAAATCACCCCGATTTTTCATTTTTAGCTGTTTTACATCACTTCAAGTTCGGCGACTACCTTTATCTGCCTTATGGACCATATATCAGCCAAAAAAATGCCGCTAAAACCGCCTATCAGGCTCTAGAAAGTCTCGCAAAGGCTAAAAACCTTACGTTCATCAGAATTGAGCCGCAAGACCCTAAAACCGCCTCTTATTTGCTCAAACGCCCAAATTGCCAAAAATCCAAAGACTTAAGCCCCGCTCGCACCTGGGTTCTAGATCTCACCCCCGAAAAAGACCAAATTCTCGCCCAAATGAAGCAGAACAACCGCAACCTCTACCGTAATTACGCCAAAAAAGGTTTAACTATCGAAGTTTCCCAAAATCCCGTCGAGGACGTCAAATATCTAGTCAAACTCCAAAAAAATATCGCTAAACGCAATCATATCATTCCACCCGACATCAATTTTCTTAAAAAACAGCTCAATCAGCCCTTCGCTCACCTCTACCTCGCCAAATTCAACCAAAAAATCATCGCTACCGGTATCTGTTTTGACGATCAAGACACTCGCTATTACATGCAAGCTGCCGCCGACGACCGTTTCCGCAAACTTTCTGCCGGCACTTCCCTGCTTGCCAAAATGATTTTCGACGCAAAAGACCAAAAATTACAAAAATTTGACTTTTGGGGCATCGCCCCCGAAAACGCCGCTTCCAGTCACCCGTGGGCTGGCTTTACTAATTTCAAAAAATCCTTCGGCGGCTACCCTGTCGACTATTGCGGCACTTACGATCTCATCTTTCAACCAACCAAATACCGTTTTTATCGAATTTTCCGCCAAATCAACCGCTTGCAGCGAAAAATTTTCCACTAATTTTCCCCAAAAATCACTTCCCCAAAAGCAAAATCTAGTTAACACTAGTTTTGATCAAATTCTTCCAAGTCAAACAGCGGTCGTTTACCCATATCCATAATTTTTTGTGCCTTTTTCACTAATTTTTCTAGTGCCACGTCCGAATTTGCCGACCCCACATGCACCGTTCGCACCACTTTTCCCCGTTCTTTATAGCATACCTGCACGCCAATCGCTCCCGATCCGGTTTTGAATTTCCTAATAAACGCCATATCTCTATTCTACCACCACCGCTTCTTTTCTCGAGCCACCCTACCCGATTTTTCCCCCAAAATTCTCATGCTTTTTCACTAGCCCCATTAATTTTTATTTTTTATTCCCTTATATTAGCAGCCGCTTGACTTAGCAACCCGCTCATGCTAACCTAAAAACACAATTATTCGCCCAAGCTAGCACAGCAAGGAAGAATAGTAACAGCGAATAATTGGGAGAGAAACACAACTACTAAATCACTAAATCAGCTATTAAGCAATAGCAGTATTTTGATTTTGTGTTTCTTGTCAAAAAATTTCACGTGTTTTAGACGTTAGCTTTTTGTTACAAAAAGACGCCAATCGGCGTCTTTTCTTTTCCCCAAATAGCCAAAATAGCCACCTTTATCTTAACTACTCAAACTCACTATCGCTAAAACCTTACTGGTCTTTTTCGAAGCCATTTTCTTGCAGTAAGTACCGACGAAATCGCCCTCACCGAGCCCCGCCCTAAAATCATTAGCTTAACCTTCGAAATCCGATCCTAGATCATCTCCATCTCTTGCTTCAACCGTTCAATCAGCCCTGTTTTTTCTTCTATTAACAACCGCGTCTCCTTGACTAACTCTGCCGGCGCTTTTTCCACATACCGCGGATTCATCATCCGCATATTCAGCGCATCTAATTGTCGTCCTTCTTCCAAAATCTTCTGCTCCACCTGTTCCTTGTACTCTAAAATCACCTTTTCCGGCACGTCAAGATAAACTTCGTTATTTGCCAGTGCTAATCTAAGCCCCCGCGGGCTGCCCTCAGTCGCCTTCACTTCTGGTACTTTTGTCAAAAACTGCACCAACACCACATTATCCGCCACCAGGGAATCATCACCATATAACAAAGGCCATTTCTTGCCGCCTGGGAGCTTCTGTAACGTGCCTCTCACTTCTGACACGACTCCCATCAACCTCGCAAAATTCTCCGCCGAAATTGGGTCGTAGGTGAGCTCAGCGGGCCATTTTTCATCAATAATCAATCCTTCCGTCCAAGACAAGTTCTGCCAAATCGCCTCTGTCACAAACGGCGCAAACGGATGTAGCATTACTAGTACCATCTCTAATGTCTTCATCAATAGGGAATTATTCCTGTACAACTTCTGGCTCTCCATAAACCAATCCGCATATTTATCCCAAATCGTCGCGTACAGAATCTCCACTGCTTCCGCAAACCGATATTCTTGCATCGCCCGTTCCACCCCTGTTTTGCAATCGTTCAACTCGCGACAGATCCAATCTTCCCCCATGTTCAAAGTCTGGTAATCCGTCAAAGATTCCGGCGGCGTCTCATCAATTAACTTCTGCGCCAATCGCGCCACATTCCATAATTTATTACACAAGTTCCGCCCTGACACCACTGAATCTACCACAAAAGCCTGATTCATCCCAGCCGAACGACCTCTTAAAATCCCTAGCCTAAAAGCGTCCGATCCATATTCCGTCACCAGATCCATCGGATTTATCACATTTCCCTTTGATTTCGACATTTTCTGGCCTTTTTCGTCTAGCACCAAACCATGCAAATACACCTCGCGGAAGGGAACTTCACCCGTCACGTAAAGCCCCATCATAATCATCCGCGCCACCCACGCAAAGAGAATATCCGCCCCCGTTTCCATCACATTTAATGGATAAAACGGGTTCAGCCTCTCCTCTTCCCAGTTCGTACACACTATCGGCCAATGCGCCGAAGAAAACCACGTATCAAAAGTGTCACTATCTCTTACATAACGTACCCCCGCAATCTCGATCTCTGGCAAATGCGTCCGCGTATCAAAAATCCATTCCTCTCCCACCTCATTTGGGTCTGCTTTTCTAAACATTGGGATCGCAATCCCCCACGGAATCTGCCGTGAAATATTCCAATCTTTCAATCCTTTCAAATAATTCACTAGTACTTTTTTCTTATTCTCTGGATGGAATTTAATCTCATTATTTTCCAAATGCTCAATCGCCCTCGCTGCTAATTTTTCTACATCAATAAACCACTGCTCCATCAATAGCGGCTCAATCGCCGTCCCACATTTATAACAATGCGCCACACTGTGCTTAATTTTTCTCTCGCCCCTCACAAGACCGGCCTCTTTCAAATCTCTCAACACTTTTTTCCGACATTCCAAAACCGTCAATCCGGCATATTTCACCCCTGTATTTTCCAACATCCGGCCATCAAAACCAATCACTGTCACTCGCGGCAAATGATGCCTCAAACCTACTTCAAAATCATCATTGTCATGCGCCGGCGTAATTTTCACCGCCCCTGTGCCATACTCTATTTCCGCATGTTCATCTGCCACAATCGGGATTTCTCTATCTGTTAACGGTAATCGCAATTTCGTCCCCACCAAACCAGCATAACGCTCGTCGGCTGGGTTCACCGCCACCGCCACATCGCCAAACAAAGTTTCCGGACGCGTCGTCGAAATCACCACTTCTCCGCCATCATAAGGATAAGCAATATCCCAGAGATAACCAGTTTCATCTTGGTGCTCTACCTCAATATCCGCAAATGCCGTCTGGTGTTTCGGGCAGTAATTTACCAGTTTCTCGCCTCTATAAATCAAACCATCCTTCCACATCTTCTCAAAAGTCGCATACACTCGCCGCACCACATTCTCATCTAAAGTAAACGTTAAATCCTTCCATGAGCAAGACGCCCCTAACACCCGTAGCTGTAACTCCATATTCCCCCGCTGATTTTGCACAAAATCCCACACTTTTGCATACAATTCGTCTCGCGAATAATCAAATCTAGTCTGCCCCTTTTTTTCTAAATTCTTCTCAAATACTACCCAAGTTTCAAATCCTGCGTGATCCGCCCCTGGTATATACCAAGTTTCCTTACCTTGCAACCGCGCCAGACGCGCCAGGGAATCTTCCAGCGCAATTGTTAAACCGTGCCCAATATGCAAATTGCCGTTCGCATTCGGCGGCGGCATCACCAACGAAAACCTATTTTCTCCTTCCTCCGTTTTGTTTGGCAAAAATGTCCCGTTAGCTTCCCACGCCGCATAAATCTCCGGCTCATATCCCCCTGGTTCATAGGCTTTCGCAAATTTCATTTTTCACCTTTCAGATTTATTTCTCAAACTCCAGCGCCAAAACGCCTTCCTTTGCTTTATCCTACCACATTCACCTCTTATCCTCAACTTAAAAACGCCTCTCGGGACATTCTTTTTTGATCCTTTATTTTTTGATACTTTTTCGTTTTTTATACCCTCGTTCCATTATCCATTATCTTAGCCCCCAACATTTGTTTGCTTCACTCTTTTAACCATAACTTTTTTCTGCTATAATCAAATCCATAAAAAGGATCCTATCAAATGAATAAAGAAAATCTTGGCTCTCCCGACTTCAAAGAGAGCCCAAAACCAAAACCATTTAACAGTGCCATCAACAAAGCAATCGAAATTTCCGACTCCATTGACCAGCTCGATTCTACAATTGCCGAAGATGCCCCTACCACCCCGTCAGAGACCGACCAATCTTCCGTCAAAGAAGCGAAAAACACTGCTGAGAAACTTCCAGACAGCGACCTTGAACGCCGTCTTAAAATAATTGACGAATTTGGTCTCTCTACCTATGAATCTGTCCGCCAAAAACTCATTGATGAGTTTAATACTCTTCATAATCAATCAGAATCCATGGCAAATCAGGCTCAGTTGTTCGACAGTGAAATCTCTGCTATGAATGCAGCCATCGAAGCCTACAAAAAATCAAAAGAACCGACCTCTAAAGAGTATCCAAATCTTTCTGGACCATATTTCTCCAGCCATACCAAAGATTCTTATTCTTATAATATTAACGCCGACGGCACCATCTCCTCTGCCAAGACTCCTGAGGAGAGAGCTCAGGAAGCTCGCGATTACCTCGACCGTATCGGACGCTAATCATACCATCAATTTTTCCTCCTCCTATTGACATTTCTTAGTTTTTGATGTACAATATAAAGGCACCATCTCGCTAAAAGGGGGTAACATGGATGATAGAACGTTTCACCAAGCCTTCACCAGTGTATAGGTGGGCAAGAAATCTTGCCAACCAGGTTTCACTAGAAAAGGTTAATCTTCTGCTGGAGACTTTCGTAAATGAGCTTGAAGTTTATCCTGCTCTGTTCCACGATGAGGAGTCAAAGCAAACTCTCTGTTGTGCTTATGACTTAAAAAGAAAGACTCTCACCTTTTGGCAGATCATGAATTTTACCGAACTGGTCGCTAAGCACCAGGATTTAGTAAATTTGTATCTCCGAAATGGAGAATATCTCTATCAGAAGATTCAAGGGGCAAAAACCCCAAAAGCTAAGACCAACCATCTTCTTTCTTAGCTGTCACGAGAGGCTTCCTGCCGTTTTTCATTCTAGTGCCAATCTTTCAGCTCATTATTCTATAGCATAGTCAATCTTGCCTGAATCTCCCGCATCCTTTCCTCGTCTAGCTCCAAAGTCTTCCCGTATTCCCAATTCTCATCCTGCGGCGTCAAATGCACGTGCGCATGCGGCACGTCCGTTCCAATCACCTTCCAAAAAATCCGCCTCCCCAGCGCCTCTTCCATATACTTCGAAATTCTCTTCACTGTTTTCATCAGCGCCAAATAATCTTCTTCCGGCAAATCATAAATTTTATCAATCTCTAGTTTCGGAATCACCAATACATGCCCCGCCGTCTCTGGATGAATATCCAAAAACGCTAAAGTTTTTTCGTCCTCATAAATCTTATAACAGGGAATCTCTCCCGCAATAATTTTGCTAAAAACACTACTCATACTCCCAGTATATCAAACAAAGACCGTATATCTTTAATCTCTAAATAGCTAAACAAAAAATGGCGGAAGCGTTCACCCCTTGGGACGTGTCGCTGAAGCCATTTTTGCAAAAAAATGGCGGAAGCGAGAGGATTCGAACCTCCGAGACTGTTGCCAGCCCACACGATTTCGAGTCGTGCGCCTTCAACCACTCGGCCACGCTTCCGCCCCTTATTTTATCATACATTGCTTTTTTCAATAAAATATGCTATAATAGATAAGCTAGCTCAATCCGGAGCTCACTTGTTCCTTACCAAACAGAAAGGTTGGTGATTTTATATGTACAGTCAGGATCGAAGCAATCTCACATCTTTAAAGAAACAAGCTGCCGAACTCCTAGCTCGCTTCGAAAAAGCCCAAGAAAGTTGTCGTAAATCGAAAAAACGATTTCTTGCCACTAAAAACGAAGTCGCTTCTCTCCGGGGGAAATGCGAAGACGCTAAATCCGAAATGACTGCAGAATATGTAAACTATTCTCGTGATTTAGAGAATGATTTCGAACACGCTCGTATCGCTTATTTCGAAGCTAAAGATATTCTCAAAAAAGCCAAACAGCGTCATAAAATCCTCAAGCTTGAGCACAGAGCTCACCAAGCCGAACGTGACGCTCTCGAAACTAAGTATAAAAAATGCCAAAAAATTATCCGGCAAATCGAAAAGCGCCTACGCTACGCACGTACCAAAAAAGGTTAACTTCAGGGCTTCGTTCTAATCTCTAACCAATAAAGCCACGACAATGTCGTGGCTTTACTCGTCTAAAAATCTACCTCAAAACAGCTAGATTTTAAAAATTCATCTGGTATGCCCGACTGGATTCGAACCAACGACCTTCGGCTCCGCAAGCCGACGCTCTATCCAACTGAGCTACGGGCACAAATGTGGATACCCCCACAGATTACTCCGTCAAGACTATCCACCTAGAAATTAAATGAGCATCACAGCTCACGGCTGTAACAGTTTCATTATATCATATTTTCTAAATTATGGTATAGTAATTATATGAAAAAGAGTAAGCAGCCTTCAAAACCTATCACCAAGCGCACCAGCAAGCTTAAAGCCAAGCTTCTGTCGTCCTATTATGGCAACCCCGCCAAGGATCTCTTTCTGATTTGTATCACTGGTACCACCGGTAAAGCTACGGTTGCTCATTTCGTCCACGAGATTCTCCGTGCCGCCGACCAACGCGTTGCTATTTTAGCTTCTGACTCTGAAATCAAAACCAGCCTGCTCCATAAATTTCTCAGTGATGCCTGGAAATCTGGTGCTACTCACGTCGTTGTCACTGCTCCACCCGAGTCCTTAAAAGCTAATGTCTTCTACGGTCTCCCAATCCAAATCGCCGCTATCACCGATTTTATTCCCTTCCTCCCTGATTCCTGCCGCCATCTGCTACCCACACCCCCTTCCTCCAAGCCCCAGTTCTA